>Connie_p1__coassemble_855_pt1 | contig 233078 bp, 175 predicted proteins | sample Connie_p1__metabat2_low_PE_017 | metagenome-assembled genome bin Connie_p1 | reverse complement strand
ACGGAATCAGCCCTAATTTTCAGTTGACCTCAAAAGTTTAGCGGACAGTAATAAATAATGATATAATTGTTATGTTCTGTCTATTTGTTTTATATCGCATCTCAATGATGTAGTTTCGGGCGTTTCGATGGCGTAAATTTGCAATGTGTAAAATAATTAATCAGTCTTTTGTAATATAGGATATAACATTAAGGTAGTTTCTTATTTAGGTTTTTAAAGTGTTTTTTGATTAATGATGTTTTAGGTTAATGGCTCGGTAATCCGAGATATAACAATAAGGGTCACTCGCGAGAGTGACCCTTATTGTTTATTGTCCTTTTATCGGTCTATCATGTCGAGAGGCCGTCGTTGAAACGCATCTACAAAAGAGCCGGGGGTCGAGTTGTAAACGTTGGCGCCTATGTGGCGTGCGTAACGCTCGATTGTGTAATAGGAGCGGAATGCAACAACCATGCTTTGCAATATCTTGTGCAGAGGCAATCCCATGCTAACTGCTTTTGTCCGGGCCAGCTCACTGTCACTGTCTTTGTAGAAATGAGGTTGTATCGACACCACTTCATTGTTATCATTGACGCTGAGTGTACGTGTCCAGGAATGGTCGGCCCCTACTATGTACACGTTTTTAAATCCAAGAGCAAGTGCTGCCATTATCGAAGGAATGAGGACGTTTCGTGGACGCGGCATTCCTCTCATTGATTTGAATGCTGCATTTTCAAGCCATTGATAACCTTCAATACCCACAGCATTGTAGGTGCGCAGGTCAATGTTGCCGTTGCCGGCTCCCGGGGCTTTGGCAGTATATTGTGTCGGAACGAGCAGTGTCATCGGCCAGTCAACTGCCGACAGATTTTCGTGAAGCCGCTTTACATTGTCATTGTCGTTGGATGTGAAGAAGTGAGGGTCGGCTAAAACGTAAAATCGAGGCTTTAACATGAAAAACTCCGGAGTGTTGGCTGCAAAGTTGACTGCCATGGTGGGGTGCTTGGTCAACAAATCGCTGTGCCGGGCTATCGTGTCGGCGAGCGATGGTCCGTTGCCCATTACGATTATCGAATCGGCATTGTCGACAGGTTTCAGTGTCGCGCGATGTGTCTGGAGGACTATTTTGGCTATTGATTTCAGCGAATCGCCTGTACGCGATGCAAAATCGGCTATGGTGTCAAATGTCATCTTCGCTGTATTTATGGGTTTTAAGATATTCGGTTGCACTCATCGGTTCCCATGCCGTATGTTTTGATATGGCGAATGAATTAAATGTAAGCGTTGTCGTCCTCGCTTTCAACTTCTTCCTGGTCCAAGGCAGTGCGCCGAAAGTAAGATCACCGAGCAATGCAAGTGCCTTGGCTGTCTTTAATCCGATGCTGAAAAGCCGTTTATTGCCCAATCGATAGGCTATTGCATCGGCCAGCTGTTCTATGGTGGCACCGCTTCGGTCGGTGAGATTGTATATGCCTTCGATGATTGAATCCTGCTTGTCGGAAACGGCTCTTACCGCTTTGGCCACATCGATTGCGTGGACAATGCTGCGCTGTGCTTCATTGCCTTTCACGTGCATATAGCTGCCGTTGTTTACATCACGTGCCAGCCGGCCTGTGAATCCTTCCATTCCCGTGCCCACCACATCGGCCGGACGCAGTATTGTGCATGCCGCACCTGTGGCTTTGCAGCGCTCCTTGATCCTCTCCTCGATTGAGGCAAGATGGCGCGAAGCATTGCCGGTGGGCTTTATCGGAGCCGTTTCGTCGATGTTTTCGCCCGACGAGAGCCCATACACGGCGGTCGACGACACTACCACTACATGCTTGGGCTTGGTGTCGTCAATCAGCTTCACGGCATCATCCTCGGTCATCTCTCCGGGATCCGATATTACTGTCAGCTGGCACAGGGCAGGAGGCTCGTAGTTGTTGCCGTGTCCCAGCTCGCGGGCTATGTATCGTCCCATGAATCCGTTGCGATGCGAGATGTACGCATCCCTTAGGCGGCGGGGCTTGCTTTCGTCATTATTTGATGTTGTCATAGAGTGTTATGTATTGTTCCACGGCTTTTGCCGTGTCGTCGGTGCTTATTATATAGGTGGGATGCCCGTCGAGCCCCTCCTCGGCGGCACGTTCGGCGGTGTGTTTGCTGTCACACACGAGGTGAAGCAGGTCCCACGCTCCGAAAGTGCTCTCAATTGTCTTGCGCCGGAACCTGTCGCGCTTTATCAGCGACTTCCGCCCTGTGCCCGGTATGGTGCCCTCGGTCACCGACAGCGCAACCGGCATTTTGCAGCGCATCAACACGTAGGCCATAAACGGAATGTTGATAAATGAGTTATTCAACCCCGCAAGATGCACTACATCGGGATTCAGCGCTATTATGCGGTCGAGAAGCGATGCCGTAACTCGCGTCGAGTGCATCCCGTGGGTGTCGCTGAGCCATGCGAGCGCATTATGCACGGCCCGGTCGACGCTGTTGCCTATCTTCAGGTCGGTCATGCAGCGTGAGCCTTCTACATCGCCTGTCGCAGTGGCCATAATGGCCTGATGACCAAGCCCTTTTAGCTGCTTTGCGATGGCTGTCATCATCGGGGTGACACTGTAGTTTATGAGCACTATTTTCATACCGACCTCAAAATTAGTCAAATAATTTGAGAATAAGAAATTTGTGTTGCGGCTCGCAATCCACGCGAACCGCAACACTTTAATGCGACGAAAAATAGTTGGAGTTAAGTATCTCCTACCTAGAGATACTTTTTTAAGATTCCGCAAAGATAAAACATTTATTTGAAACAGCAAAAAACATTTTAACTATTGACACTGTTAAAAATATCGTGTAAAATATACACTAAAAGTATAAATTACTGATTGTATGGTTATTGCTTGGAGTGTTAATTTGATTTTATGTCAATATTTAAGTGTTTTTAACCTTATTGGGCGGGGGTATATTTGATAACATTCAAACATTTACCAATTTTAAACTTATATATACTTATATGTGTAAACATTTCTGACAAATCGACTATTCAATTGTTATAATGAATATTGCACTTAGTATCTCTAGGTAGGAGATATTTTACAATGGAACTATCGATGTGTGGAAGGATATGTGTTTCCTTTATCTGCTTGGATGTTAGTGTTTTATTTTGTTGTGTTTATGCCGTAGGTGAAGGGAATGCACATTGTTTTTGACATGGGGTAGCTGCTATGACAGTGCTTAATATTGAATTAATATAACTATAATCTTTACATCAATGAAAAAGAGTATTGCAGTAGCGTTATTGTCATTACTGGCAGTTATGCAATTCAGTGCATCAGCTCAAGAGGTGGCTGTTAAGACCAATTTGATATATGATGCCACACTGACCATCAATGCTGGAGTCGAGGCTCGCTTGGCGCCAAAATGGACTTTTGACCTGTCGGGCAACTTCAACGGCTGGAAGGTCAATGAACACTATTGGAAGCATTGGCTCATTCAACCAGAAGCCCGTTATTGGCTATGTGAAACATTCCAGGGGCATTTCTTTGCAGCTCACGCATTGGGCGGACAGTTCAATCTGGGCAACATCCACAACTCAATCAAGTTTCTCGGAAGCGATTTCAGCAAGCTCACCGACCGCCGTTACCAAGGCTGGATGGTAGGTGCCGGAGTGGCCTACGGTTACTCTTGGATTCTCAACCGTCACTGGAACATCGAGGCTGAGTTTGGATTCGGTTATATCTACACCCATTACGACGTATATCCATGTGCCAAGTGCGGAACCAAGATTGCCAAGGATCGCTCCCACAACTATGTAGGGCCCACCAAGGCGGCAATTAACCTTGTTTACACATTCTAATTAGCGATTTCAACAAGCAAAATCATTTCAGCATTTACAACAATGAAACTCAAGAATATCATCATGTCATGCGTGGCGCTGTTCATGGGCCTCTATGCCCAGGCTGCCGCTACATCGCTGCTTGCCGGCTCCGTGAAAATCGACGACCTTAAGGTTGAGCGCTCCGAGAGTCGTTTGTTGGTGTCGATGAACATCGATGTCGCCGCCTTGAAGCAGGGCGCGAGCAGGGAAACCGTACTAACTCCCGTCCTCAAGGATGACGAGGGCAACCGTGTCGCATTCCCCTCGGTTACCGTTGCCGGACGCAACCGCTATTACAGCCATCTCCGCAACGACGGCAACAATCCCACCCCCAATCTATTCCGCTCGGGCAAGACTTCAGTTATTCCCTACTCGGCCAACGTGGCCTACGAGCAGTGGATGGAGCGGGCCGAGCTCGCAATTGAGGAAGATGAATGCGGATGCGCAGGCCGCACTCTCCTTTCGTCCGACGAGCTACTGCAGCAGCTCGATTTCAAGCAGCGCGTATTCGCTCCCCAGTTCGTTTTCATTACTCCCCAAGCCGAAATGGTTAAAGCTCGCGAAATTAAGGGTTCAGCCTACATCGACTTTCCCGTCAACCGCACTGAGATATATCCCGATTATCGTCGCAACCCCGAGGAGTTGGCCAAGATTCGTCAGACTATCGATGTCGTGCGCAACGATGCCGACACACGCATAACCGCTCTCTCAATCAAGGGTTACGCTTCACCCGAAGGCTCTTACTCCAACAACGTGCGCCTCGCCAAGGGCCGTACCGAAACTCTGAAAAACTATGTGCAGAGCCTCTACGCCTTCGAGCCGGGACTCATACGCACATCTTTCGAGCCTGAGGATTGGGAAGGCCTCCGCCGTTACCTCGAGTCGTCAGGCATCGAAAACCGCGACCTCATCCTCGCACTTGTCGACAGCGACCTCGAGCCCGACGCCAAGGACGCCCGCATCAAGCGTGACTTCCCCAAGCAGTATGCATTCCTCCTCGCCGAAGTATATCCCGGACTCCGTCACTCCGACTACACAGTCGAATACGTAGTGCGCTCCTACACCGATGTCGAGGAGATAAAGGCCCTCATGCTCACCGCCCCGCAGAAGCTATCCCTTCAGGAACTCTTCCTCGTGGCACAGTCAATGGAGCCCGGAACGCCCGAGTACATGGAAGTGTTTGAAATCGCCGTGCGCATGTACCCCGACGATCCCGTGGCCAATCTTAACGCCGCCAACTCCGCAATGCAGATTGGCGACTACGCGAAAGCCGCACGTTACCTCCTCAAGGCGGGCAACGATCCCCAGGCCATCTACGCGCGCGGTGTACTTGCCGGACTTCAGGGCGATTACGATGCCGCCGAGCGCTACCTCAAGCAGGCCGCTCGCCTGAAAGTTGCAGTCGCTCCCGATGCTGTAGAGCAGCTTGAAGAGATGAAAAAGTACAACTCTAAAAAGTGACCAATCACAATTAACCCATTGATAAATACTATAGAAAATAAAAATCAAATCATTTAACGAATCATTATAACGATGAAACACTTTAGCAAATTATTAGTAAGCGCATTCGCCGCCTTCTCGATGGTGGCATGTAGCGAAGACCTTCCCGAGGGTGGCAACAATAATTTCTATCCCGGAAGTGAAGACGACAAAGCTTATATTCAGGTTGATGTTAAGCTCCCCTCTGCTCCCGGCAGCCGTAGTGAAACCATTCCCGGTGGTGACGGCAGTCAAAGTGATGCTGGTGTTGAAGTAGGTAAGAATTATGAAAACAACGTACACACAATCCTCCTCGTTCTCGCCACTCCCGATGGCGGGTATGTTGCCCACGGTCTTGTAGGCGGTCTTGGCACTAACGACAACAACAATCCTTCAACTGCAGTAAAGCCCAACGTAACGGCTACTGCCTATATTTCGCGTACCGACCTCAATTATCTGTATGAGAATGGAGCTTTAATGCAGGAATACCAGGAAGGAATCAACGTATATGTATTCTGTAATCCGTTGCAGACCCTTGTCGATGTACTTAACAAGGCTCAGCAGGGCGATGTAGATTGGATTAATGAATCTTATGAGATAAAGGATGATGAAAATAGCGCCATTTGGACTAAGAATTCATTCCTTATGTCGAGTCACGATGTTGCAATACGTAAGCTTCCTGTTCAGTTCTCGTCTTGGGATAACTACAACTCTGAGGAGTCGGCCTTCAAGCTCTGTGAAAATAACAGCGGTAGCGTTGACAACTCTCTTGGAGCTGATAAGAACTATGGAACCAACTATGTTCATGTTGAGCGTGCTGCTGCCCGTTTCGACTTCAAGGATGGAAGTAAACTTGGCAACAACACCTATGACCTTGGCAAAACCGAGGCCGATAAGGAAGTGATGAAGGTGCAGCTCATGCGCATGGCCCTCGTAAACCTCAGCAAGAACTTCTATTTCCTCCGTCGCACTTCTGTTGACGGTATGCCCAATAATGTGACTATATGCGGTACTGAATACGATAATTACATTGTTGACACCGATGCCAAATTCAAGAGCGAAGATCTCAACGACCCTAAAAATACTGTTCAGTTCCCCAACTACGTTTTCTATCCTTTGTTTAATGCCGAGGGTAAAATCGATGAGGCTCAGCGTAATAAGTGGCATCGTCATCTTATCAAGGAGGAGATCCTTAAAGGTGGACCTGACAACGACGACTCTTGGAATGGCGATGGCACAAAAGGCGATTATGTAATCTGGCGTTATGCTGTAGAAAACACTATCCCCTCCGATGAAAATAAGCAGCGCAACGGTATAACTACCGGTGTCGTATTCAAGGGTAAGCTTTTGTCAGGTAGCAATACTGCCACAAAACACCCGAAATTGAACGCTGCCATTAATGGTACCTACACCGTGCCTATGAAGGATGGAAAGGTTAATGGCTACGTTTACACTGTCGACGGAAAGTCCTATCCTATTCTCTATGAGTTCCAGTCGCAGATTTATGTAGGATGGAACGATGAAGTTATGGAACATGCCGCTGCCTACGGTCCCGGCTCACCCCTTCACACTGCAGCTACTGTTGCTCCCGAAGGTGGCAAGAGCGTCAACGAACTCTATCAGGCTCTTGTAACAGCCGTACAGGAGAAAGACAAGGTTAAGGAAGATGCTGCACTCACTGCATTCCGTGCTGCCGCTACAGCTGCCGGATTCACTCTCTATCAGGCAAGCTTGGACGAGCACAATGATTACGGAGCAGGCTACTACTTCTACTACTACTATTGGAACCGTCACAACGACAACGGTCTGCCCGCAACAATGGGTAAGATGGAGTTTGGTGTAGTACGCAACAATGTCTACAAGCTTGCCGTAACCAACATCAAGCGTCTTGGTCACCCCCGCATCACCGACAATGACCCCGATCCCATTGATCCCAACACCCCCGATGAAAAGGGCGATGTTTACTTGACTGTTTCTTGTCAGGTACTTCCTTGGACGGTTCGCGTCAACAACATTGAATTCTGATAAATCAATATGAATTTTTCAAAATATCGAAATAAACTGTCACGATGGCTCGGTGCGGCATGCTTTGCCGCATTCGGTGCCGCCGCTATGTCATCGTGCAACGACGCAATCTACGACGACCTCGACCCATGCCGCATTGGCGTGGAACTGAGGTTTGTCTACGACTACAACATGGAGTGGGCCAACGCCTTCCCCGCCAAAGTCGATTGCGTAACGCTGTACATCTATGACGCCGACGGACGCTATCTGGCACAACGATCCGAAACTTCCGAAGCGTTGCGCGACGAGAACTACCGCATGATTCTCGACCTTCCGCAAGGCTCCTACCGAATGGTGGCCTACGGTGGTACGACTTGCGACAATCACTCGTTCTCGCTTGTCAACAAGCCCGACCAAGGATCGTTGATTACCGACCTGAGAGTCGCTATGGACGACTGGTGCATCAACTCCTCACGCGAGTCGTCAAAATCGCTGCATCCCCTTTTCTGGGGTACTCTCGACGTGACGGTAAGTGGCGACGATTACACCCAAGCCACTCTGCCGATGATGAAGGACACTAACAACCTCCGCATACTACTCCAGCATGTTTCGGGAAAGCCCGTCGACAACCGCGACTTTGACTTCAAGGTCACCGACGACAACACTCTCCTTGGACATGACAACGCACCCCTCCCCAACGGTGGCATCACCTACCGCCCGTGGACCCGGGGTCAGGCCGTGGCCGGTTCCAACACCGACGGCTCCAATGTCGAGGTTGCCTATGCCGAGTTGTCTATGTCACGACTCGTGACTCAAAACGCTCCACGTCTTGTCATCACCCGTCACGCCGATGGCGGTGAAGTGGTCAACATTCCCCTCATCAACTACCTGCTCCTGCTCAAAAGCGACCTTTACGCCAAGATGCCGGCTCAGGAGTTTCTTGACCGTGAAAGCGAGTGGTCGATGCTGTTCTTCCTCACCGGTGGTGACAACGACGGCAACGGCGCCACTTGGCTGAAGACCCACATCGTCGTCAACGACTGGATTGTAAGATTGAATGACATTGACATGACGGAATGAAATCTTTGACCCGATACAAATATTATTTCACACTGATGATTGCCCTCGTCGTCGGAATGACTCTCCCGTCTTGTTCCGACGACGGCCAAGGGCCCGATGACGTCAGCCCGCAGCAGTTGATCAACTACACGGTCACTCTCCGTGTGGCAGGCGACTCTCAGGGCTCTCGTGCCGACGGTTTTGACGACAACGACTATACCGACGGAGGCGACGACGGTGATCTCGAGGATCCCGATCCCGTAGGCGACTTTGAAAAGCTCAACCGCGTAAGGCTCATTGTCACCAATGAAGCCGGAGTTGTCGAGGCCAACTATGTCACCTTCTCCCACGAGATAACCGTGAAGCTCACCACCGGTAAGAAGAAGCTCTACATCATCGGCAACGAAGGCTCTTGGGACGACTTTGGCTCATTTGCCTCAGGCATCAACTGGCTTTCGGCCGCCAAGGGCGACAACATCGGCGATGTCTACAGCGCAATGCTCAACCTCTCGGCCGGTCACTCCGTGATGGAAGGCACTCGACTCCCCATTACAGGCACAGCCGATGTGGAGCTCACCAAGCCCCAAGCGCCTGAGGATATCAACCAGTCCACCGAGGTGTGGCTCCACCGCGCAGCCGTGAAGTTCACATTCCGCATGCGCAACAACACCTCGCGCAAGTACACGGTTACCGACTTGAGCCTCGGCGGAATGTCGACTGCAATGTACCTTATGCCCAAAGGCATAACCATGGGCGGTAAGGACGGCAAGACCATCACCGCATTTGACGCAGTGCCCGATGCCGCTACCTACGACATCGTGCGCACCCTCGCTGTGGAGCTGCCCGCAAAGGCCGCCGAAGCCGCCGACGGTGAGTGGATTCACCTCTTCGACAAGCCTGTTTATGCCCTCGAAGGCAAGCTTCTGGAGAACAACGCCCCCAAGAACTATCCTTTATCGATAACCCTTAACAACGGTGAACTCGGTTCCTCCAATGTGCTGCGACAGACCGAGCTACCTCGTAACACGCATGTCTATGTCAACATCACGATCAATGAGAGCGGTTCGATTACTTGGCAGGTCGATGTAGTGCCTTATGCCGTTGTCAACCTTGAGCCTTCGTTCGGGCTTGAGGTGAAAGGTGAACAAAATTCCTAATACTGACCCTGAAAACTGACTAAACGATGAAAATTAAGTTCCTATATATTACATTGGTGCTTGGCTTGATGCTTGGCTTGATGTCGTGTCAGGACGATCGCCTTTACGATGACTCGGTCATCCCCGATGGCGATAGTCGCATCTCGGCTACAGTCAGCTTTGAGTCATTCACCCCTGCTTTGGAATCGCGTGCCGCCGGTACGGCCATTAATTCAATCGACCGGCTTTGGGTGGTGCTTTTCGACGGTAACGGTAATTTTGTAAATAAATACCAGATTCTCGATTACAAGTCGGAAAATGTAAATACCGACAAGCCCACCGACTGGCCTTCGCAGGAAGATCCCGATTGGGAAACATCTACGCCCAATCCCCGTGCCACTTTCAATCTCACTGTCCCGATGGGCAAGTACAAGATATATGCTGTGGCCAATCTCGACCTTTCTGATAAGGAGCTTGCTACTGAGGCCGACCTCAAGGGCATACAACTTGACTGGGATGAAAATGACATCAACAATAACAAGGAGATGTTTGGCTACTTCGACACTGAAGTGCAGAAGGACGGCGCTGATGGATTTAATGCTCCTGTGGTGACTTTGGCGCGTGAAAATATCAATCTGCATGCTTGGATTAAGCGTGCCGCATCAAAGGTCACTGTGGCCTTTGACGGCAAGGGACTTAAGGAACAGGTACAGATTTATATTAAGTCGGTTGCCATCAAGGACATTCCCAAGCAATGCTATCTCGGAAAGCCCAATGAAGTAGGACTTGGATATGATGTCAAAGGTGCCGACCGCGCAAAGCTGCTCTTCCCCACCGGTGAAATGTCGACGATTGAGGGTAACCTCGCCGGCAATTCAAGTGCTGAATTCAAGCCCGAAACCCACTACCACGTATGCCAGGATCAGCACCGTTATGGCGGTTTTGGTGACCAAGGTAAGGATCAGGCTATACTCGACAATGCTCATGCCCCCGAGGCCAACTCGTTTTTCTTCTATGAGAATATGCAGGGTACAGGCAAGGACAAGGCTCAGACTGCAGCAGGACCCGGTAATGACCAGAAACCCGGTACCGGCATAGGTTTTCCCGACCCTGTGGAAGGTGACCTTACTTCAGGATGGAAGGATCATAAGCCCTATGGCACCTATGTTGAGGTAGAGGGATACTATGTTTCAAAGAATCCTCAGAATCCGGGTGACGGCCCTATAAAGTTCCGTTTCATGCTCGGTAAGGACATTGCAACCGACTATAATGCCGAGCGTAACCATCACTACAAGTTGACCCTTATGTTTAAGGGCTACGGTAATGATGCCGATTGGCACATCGAATATGAAGAGCCTAAAGGTATCGTGGTGCCTGACCCTTATTACATCTCTTATCTCTATGACCAAACTATGACTTTGCCTATCAAAGTTGTAGGTAAGGAAGTCAATAAGATTAATGTAGAGATCGTCGAGAATAACTGGGCACCTAATGAAGCTCCTACTTCAGAATATTATTCACAAGGAGTAAATAGAGAGGCCGTCTGGAATGGATTCCTTTCATTAAGGAAGACTAGTACGACTGTTATTAATTCTGGTATTGCTGCAGATGACAAGCAGAGATATGAGAAATACGAGGCATTTAATAAAAAATATTACGAGGATAATTATCGAGGTAAACGTGTATATCATGTTGATTGCTCTTATGTAGGTGTTGATGCTAAAGATAAGGATAATGAAAGCAACGGCGTTTATAGTGTAACTGAAACCAATAAAGGATATACGTTCAATATACCCTTGTACACTCGTGCCAAGCAAATGATACCTCAGACAGGATATACCGGTAATAATCCGTATGTAGCTTATCAGCGTACTGCAAAAATTCGTATTACTGCTTTCGATAAGGGCGATGTGGCTATTGGAGAGCCTCGTGAAGTCACGATCATTCAGGTGCGTCGTATTGTTAATCCCAAAGGAGTTTGGCGCAAGTGGGATAATGATGAACCGTTCCATGTCGTGCTTAAGCGTCTTCCCTATGAGTCGGCACAAAACTTTGAAGTGTTTAACTCTGATGGCCCTTGGAGTGCTGAGGTGGAAATAGGTGCTGATTGGATTAAGCTTGATGACAACACCAAAACTAAAGTGACCGGAGGTTCTGAAACCCCTATTGACTTTACCATCAAGCCTCAGGGTAACACCGGAGGTGCCGATAGAGTCCGTTACGGTATCGTAAAGGTTCTCTATCATAATTACACTTGCGTCCATCGTATTTTCGTGCGTCAAGGTTATGCCCCTCAACCTGTTCGTACAGGTGGAAATATTAAGTGGCATGTATTTAATGCAAGAACACGAAGTGAAGAAACTACTGATCCAAGAGAAGAAGGGAATATGTTCCGAAACAATGTATGGTTGTATCCTATTGATGCTTCAAATAACATTGATGATTCAAATAATGAAAAGGATATATTCAATCAAGATAGAAAGAATCATAAATTTTTGATAGATGGATATCCCGATGGTGATAAAAACAGGTATAAAACTTGGGCAAGCATTGGTAGTGGAGCATATAATAAAAGTTTCACAAGTCCTCCTATACCGGGATTTAAAAACGGATGCCGAATTGCCACTCAGGAAGATTATAAAGTAATCTATAACTCTAATAATTCTATACCGGAAGTGGAATATGGTTATGGCGTGTTATATGCCGATGGTGCGACGGAAACAGCGGATGATATTATAACAGCCTACAAATATCGTAGGGATAAGGAATATGAAGCTGATACGAAAAATAAGAAACATCGTTATGCAACTTATGGAATGAGAGGATGTTTTGTTTATAATAAAAATAATGGAGCTAACATATTCTTTCCTATTGGAGCGTCTGGATATGGACGAATAAAGCATGGCGGTAAGCCTTATCGTCAGGATGCGCATGGTTACATGAATGAGTTGAATAATGATGGAACAGACAAGATGGCAGTATTGAAATACTCAAATAGAGCTAAAGAATATGGAGCGGATGCTTCTGATGCAGATCCTAAATATGTTCCTCTGTTTTATGACATATATCGCAGACCTGGTGCTATTTATTGGACTGATAACGGTGACGCTTGGGATATTAACTATTTTACATTTGATTTTGGCTCATTTGGAAAACATGCTCATAATTATAGGACTTCGGCATCAGCAACTGGATGTTCCGATGCTGCATTCATAAGAGCCGTAGAGTAATTAAGTTCAATTACAACCTGATATATGTGCTGTGCCAACTAAAAATTGGCACAGCTTTTTTATACCCGCATCCCCCGGGCACACCTCCATGCTCGCGATATGCAACCCGCAATGGGTAGCATCTTGTCATGTATCTCCCATCCACGGGTGACGCTGACGCTCACCCGCGGTTAACCACATGCAATGCCTCCGGCATAGCCATTCGGGCACACCCCCGCACCAGCAGACCCCCGCGTTAGCGCCAAAGCTGCAGAGCAGCTTAATAATGTTAGGCCCGCGCAAGGTCGCCGTTAGGCGTCCGCAGCACGGGTATAGGGTACAGGGTACATGTGTTAAAAAGTATCGGCGGCCGGATGCTGGGTGCATCCGACCGCCGGTTATGTGTCGTGTTGACGATGTGCGTCAATCAAATACGCCCTCGATGCTCTCTTCGGTTCCGCTCTCGTCGACATACTCGCCGAAGTACTCCTTGTGGCAGAGGTCGATGTCGGCCGGGAACTCAAACTTTGTGTCCTGGCTGTAGGGCAGCGTCGGGTCGGCGTAGACCTGCTTCATGTAGAGGCCGTAGATAGGCAGCGCCATCGATGCGCCCTGACCCATGGCCATGCCGTTGAAGTGGATGTAGCGCTCTTCGCCGCCTACCCACACTCCCGACACGAGGCGCGGGGTGAAGCCCATGAACCATCCGTCGGAGTTGGAGTTGGTCGTACCGGTCTTGCCGCCCATCTGAGCCGTCAGGTTGTAGGGCGGGCGGCGCAGGCGGTTACCCGTACCGCCGTCGACCACGTTGAGCAGAATCGACAGGATCTTGTAGTAGGCTTCGCGGCTGATGACTTCGGTGTGACGCGGGGTAAACTCCGATATGATGTTGCCGTTGTTGTCGGCTATCGCGGTCACGAACAGGGGGTCGACGCGCATTCCGTTGTTGGCAAACGCCGAGTAGGCCGTAACCATCTCCTTGACCGACACATCGCACGGGCCGAGACACAGCGACACCACCGGGTCGAGATGGTTGGTGATGCCGAAGTTGTGCATGTTGCGCACAAGTGTGGCGGGCGAGAGCTGGCTCATCAGTCGGGCCGAGATCCAGTTGTTGGAGTTGGTAAGCGCCCAGCGTATGTCGACCATTTCGCCCACACGGGCGCTGCCGGCGTTACGCGGTGACCATGGATTGCCGTTCTCGTCGTAGATGGTGGGTTGCTCGTTCAGGAACTCGTCACATGGGGTGTAGCCCTCCTCCATGGCGTAGGTGTAGAGAAACGGCTTTATCGTCGAACCTATCTGACGGCGTCCGGTCGACACCATGTCATACTGGAAGAAGCGGAAGTCAGGGCCTCCCACGTAGGCTTTCACGTGTCCCGTCATGGGGTCCATCGACATGAATCCCGAGCGCAGGAAGTGCTTGTTGTAGAGAATCGAGTCCATGGGCGTGAGCGTCGTGTCGATTACTCCCGCGTAGGTAAACACCTTCATGTCGACAGGCGTGTTGAATGCCGTCTTGATTTCACTCTCGCTGCATCCGGCCTTTTTCATCATGATGTAACGGTCGCTCTGCTTCATCGAGTGGTCGATGAGAGCGGCGAGCTGCGATGACGACAACTCCTCGCGGTTGGTGGTGTAGGGTGCGCCCTTCACATTGCGCTTTTCGCGGAAGAATGCCGGCTGCAGTGTGCGGCTCAGGTGGGTGTTGACGGCGTTTTCGGCATATCGCTGCATGCGCGAGTCGATTGTGGTGTATATCTTGAGGCCGTCGTTGTAGATGTCATATTTTGTTCCGTCGGGCTTGGGGTTCTTTTCGATCCAGCCGAAGAGCGGGTTGGTTTCCCATGCAATGGAGTCGTCGATAAACTTCTGCTTCTCCCATCCGCGGTAGGCGCTGCGTTCGGGCTTCTTGGCACGCAGGATTCTGCGCAGCTCCTCGCGGAAGTAGGGGGCAGGGCCCTCCTTGTGGTCGACGCGGTGGAAGTCGAGCTTCAGCGGCAGTTGCTTCAGCGAGTCGAGCTCTTCGCGCGACAGCATGTCCTCCTTGTACATCTGCTCCAGCACCACGTTGCGGCGTTCGCGCACGCGCTCGGGCTTGCGCACCGGGTTGTAGTATGACGGATTCTTCACCATTCCCACAAGCGTGGCAGCCTCCTCGACGGTGAGGTCCTTGGGATCCTTGCCGAAGTACACGTAGGCCGCCGACTTGATGCCTACGGCGTTGTAGAGGAAGTCAAACTGGTTGAGATACATCTTTATGATCTCGTCCTTGGAGTAGAAGCGCTCAAGCTTCACGGCTATCATCCACTCGATGGGTTTCTGCAGGGCGCGCTGGAACAATCCTTCGCTCGACGGCGAGTAGAGCTGCTTGGCAAGCTGCTGGGTTATGGTCGAGCCGCCGCCCGCATTCTTCTGTCCCATGAAGATGGTCTTCACCATCACTCGGCCGAGAGCCTTAAGGTCGATTCCCGAGTGATCCTCAAATCGCGAGTCCTCGGTAGCGATGAGTGCGTTGATTACGTTCTGCGATATGTCGTCGATGTCGACATAGACGCGGTTGCCCGTGTTGCTGAAATAGCGGCCCAGCTCCTCACCGTCGGCCGAGTAAACCACCGAGGCAAATCGGTCCTTGGGGTTCTTCAGCTCCTCGACCGGAGGCATGTAGCCGATTATTCCGTTATATACGCAGAAAAAAAATATGAATACAGCGGCGACAAGTATTGCAAATGCCGACCACATCAAAGCTATTATTGCGCGTGATTTAGTTGATTTACCCTTCATGAATGCAAAGGTATGGAATTTTGCGTTAGGGTAGGCTTTTTTTGCCTTTGATTTGCATGTCATGGACTATTTTTTTCACATATATGTACAATATTGACTTCCACATTGACGAAAAATTCATTAATTTGCAACGCCAAAAATTATTATCACATGAAAATAAACCGAATTGTCACTATTTCGGCCATGCTGCTTGTCGGAGCCGCGGCCGCAATGGCGCAGGGAACTCTCGACGACTACAACCGGGCCTATTCGCTGCGCGAAAAATTCAATGCCAAGCATGTCTACTACTCCAATGTCACCCCTTCGTGGATAGGCGACAGTCACAGCTTCTGGTATGTGCGTGAAACCCCCGAGGGACGCATATACACGCTGGTCGATGCCGACAAGAAGTCGCGTCGCGACCTGTTTGACCACAAGAAGCTTGCAGCCGCTCTTGCCGATAAGAGCGGCAAGGAGGTGAAGGCCGATGCACTCTATCTTAACGCAGTGCGTCCCAACGGAGCCAAGGCCGACACCGTCGACTTTATTTGGAACAACCGTTATTGGAGCTATGCCGCCAAGAAGGGCGTGCTCACCGACCGTGGCGAAGTGCCTCCGCGCGGACCGCAGCGACACTGGATGGAGGTCGACGACGAGAAGGGTGCCGGGCCTATTGCGTCGCCCGACGGCACCAAGGAGGCTTATATAAAGAACGACAACGTGTATGTGCGTGACCGTGCCACCGGCGCCGAGAAGCAGTTGAGCCTCGACGGAACGCTGGGCAACTACTATTCATCCTACATCCGTTGGTCGTCCGACAGCAAGAAGGTTGCCGCCATGAAAATACGCCCCGTGGAGAAGCGTTATGTCTACTATGTCGAGTCGTCGCCTGCTGATCAGCTTCAGCCCAAGCTACACAAGCAGGAGTATGCCAAGCCCGGCGATGAACTGCCGTTTAAGGTGCCGTGCATCTTCGATGTCGAGAGCGGCAAGGCCGTTATCCCCGACACGGAGCTGTTTGATTCGCAATACGACCTGTTCGGCCCTGAATGGAACGACGACAGCAAGGCCGTGACATTTGAGTACAACCAGCGCGGACACAAGGTGTATCGCGTGCTCGAACTGTCGGCCGAAACCGGCCGCGTGCGCCCCATTGTCGAGGAAACGAGCGACAAGTATGTCAACTATCCGCGTCGCTTCCGTCACGACCTGGCCGACGGCAAGCGTATGATATGGATGAGCGAGCGTGACAACTGGAATCACCTCTATATGTATGACCGTGACGCTGCACGCCCCACCCATCAGATTACACGTGGGGAGTGGTATGTGCGTGATGTGCTGAAAGTCGACGAGGCCAACGGCCGCATCTACTTTTCGGCCAACGGAGTTAACACCGACGAGGATCCCTATTTCATCCGTTACTATTCGATCGACTTCGACGGCAATAACCTCACCGACCTGACTCCGGCCAAAGGTACCCACAAGGCGGGATTCTCGCGTGACATGAAATACCTGGTCGATGTCTACTCTACTGTGGCTGACGCTCCGGTGGCTGTGCTGCGTAACGCTGCCGACGGCTCGGAGGTGATGCCGCTTGAAACAGCCGACATAACCCGGCTGAAGGAGAAGGGATGGAAGGCGCCTGAGGTGTTCACCGCTCCCGGACGCGACGGAAAGACCCCGATGTGGGGACTCATCGTGCGACCTACCAACTTCGACCCGTCAAAGAAATATCCCATAATCGAATACATCTATCAGGGTCCCGGCGACCAGTATGTCCCCAAGGCGTTCCGCCCCTATGACTGGTACATGACATCCATCGCCGAACTCGGATTTATCGTGGTGATGGTCGACGGAATGGGTACATCGTTCCGCTCGCGCGAATTTGAGAACGTGTGCTACAAGAATCTCAAGGATGCCGGACTTCCCGACCACATGGCGTGGATTAAGGCCGCTGCCGAGAAATATCCCTACATGGACATCGACAGGGTGGGCATATACGGCTGCTCGGCCGGCGGACAGGAGTCGACCAATGCGTTGCTGCTCTATCCCGATTTCTACAAGGCTGCCTATTCGGCATGCGGCTGCCATGACAACCGCATGGACAAGATATGGTGGAATGAGCTTTGGCTCGGTTACCCCGTGGGCGACCAGTACAAGGAGGGCTCCAATGTCGAGAATGCGCATCTGCTTCGCCGTCCGCTCATGCTTGTCGTGGGCGAACTCGACGACAATGTTGATCCTGCGTCGACAATGCAGGTGGTCAATGCGCTCATCAAGGCCAACAAGGACTTTGAGCTCGTTGTCGTTCCCGGTGCTCACCACACCATGGGTGAGGACTTCGGCGAACACAAGCGTTACGACTTCTTTGTGCGCAACCTGCTTAACGTGAATCCTCCGGCATGGAGTGACATCACTTACAAGTAAACGCCTTTATAAGCTGCATTATCTGCGTGGCGGTGCTGCGCAGGTTGCGTGACGCTGTTTCGCGTTGCATCGCCTCGTCGAGTGAAACTGGCGAGGGCTGAATTGAAAATACTCCCGACATACCGGCGCGGTCGAACTCTTCACAGTGGTCGATCGCGCCGCTTAGCGCAATGACCGGTACTGCGGCGCGGCGAGCGTGACGCAACACTCCCATCGGGACTTTGCCGTGAAGTGTCTGTGCGTCCATGTGCCCTTCGCCGGTTATTACGAGGTCGGCGTCACGCAGTTCGTCGTCAAATCCCGCAAGGTCGAGCACCATCTCTATGCCCGAGCGCATTTCGGCATTGAAAAATGCGGCAAACATGGCTCCCAATCCTCCTGCGGCACCTGCTCCCGGCAAGTCGGCTACATCGATGCCTAAGTCACGCGTTACGCAGCGTGACCAGTTACGTAACCCGAGGTCGAGTTGCCCGATCTGTTGAGGTGACGCACCTTTTTGAGCCGCAAATGTGAATGCGGCTCCCGATTCACCGTAAAGCGGGTTGTCGACATCGCACATCAGCGTGAACCGGCAGTCGCGCAATGCGTCGGCATCACGTGACGCGACTATGTGGGCCAATTCGGATAGTGACGCACCCGATGGCGTAAGAGTTTTGCCGTTACGGTCGAGAAGCCTGTAGCCGAGAGCTGCGAGTATTCCAAGGCCGGCATCGTTGGTTGCACTGCCTCCAAGCCCTATGATGAAGTTGCGGCATCCGCGGCTGAAGGCATCGGCTATTATCAATCCCGTGCCGAATGTCGACGAGGCCATTATGTCACGCTCGTCGCGTGACACTGTGTTCAGCCCGCTTGCGGCTGCGGTTTCTATTATGGCTGTTTTACCTTCGGCGGTTTCCGCGATTGCGTATTTTGCCGTCATTTTCTTCATCAGGGGGTTCACGGTGTCGATGGTAACGATTTGTGCGTCGAGCCTCTTGGCTACGGCCTCTACGCTCCCTTCGCCTCCGTCGGCAAGAGGTATCTCGACCAATGTCGCGTGGGGAGCTGCGTCACGTAGTCCGCAGGCTATTGCGTGAGCCGCTTCGGTTGAAGTGAGCGAACCCTTGAATGAATCGGGTGCGATGATAATTTTCATGCGTCAGATTGTTTTACCGACAAATATACCTAAATTTGTGATATAATTGGATTATATAGCCATTATATAATTATGGCAGGAATGCGCATTACACTGTTGACCGGTTGGCTCGCGGGTATCGCTATTGCGGTGATGCTCGGCGGGTGTGGTGTGTCGCGGCTTGCCGAAGCCGACATGATGATGTCACGCGGCGAGTATTACGATGCGTCACGTGCTTATCGCAAGGTCTACAACAGCCTCGCCAAGAAAGAGCAACGCGCTCTCAGGGGCGAGGTGGCATTCAAGATGGGGGAGTGTTACTTCCGTATAAACCGCATGGCTAATGCGTCACAGGCATTTCGCAATGCCATCCGTTACGGTTACAGCGATTCTACCGCGTCACTCTACTTGGGGCGCGCCTTGCAGGCCGAGGGTGAATACACCAAAGCCATTGAGGCTTACAACGACTATCTTGCCACTTCACCACGTGACGCCAAGATGGCCGAGAACGGCATCGCCGGGTGTCGTCACGCTTTGTCGACACGGTCGGTTGCGTCACGTTATGTGGTAAAGAACCCCAAGCTGTTCAATTCCAATCGTTCCGACTTCGCCCCGTTTCTTGACCCGGTGCGTGACATACTCTATATCACCACTACCAACGAGCGCGTCAACGGCGATGCGCGAAGTGAGATAACGGGCATGAAAAACTCCGACCTGTGGATGTCACGCCGCAATGAACAGGGCGACTGGATGCGCCCCGAGCCTCTCGAGGGCGATGTAAACAGCGAGCATGACGAGGGCATAGCCGCGTTGTTGCCCGACGGCATGACGATGTATCTCACTGTAGCGAAGCGTGACATGAACCGTGACACCGCTGTAGGCATATACACTTCCAGGCGAAGTGACGCACAATGGAGCCGCCCCGTGAGATTGGAAATAGATGATGACTCGGTGGCGAGTTACGGACATCCGTCACCGTCGCCCGACGGAAAGTGGCTCTACTTCACCTCTGACCGTCGCGGAGGTTACGGAGGCAAGGATATATGGCGCATGAGGATTGACCGTGACGGTGCAAGACCTGAGAATCTCGGCCCGTTGATCAACACCGCCGGCGATGAGATGTTTCCCACAGTGCGTGACGACAGCCTGCTCTACTTTGCAAGCAACGGTCATCCCGGTTACGGAGGCCTTGACATATATTGCGCCCGGTTGTTGCCTTCGGGTGCATGGAACGTTGTCAACATGGGAAAGCCTGTGAACTCGGCCGGCGATGACTTCGCGATAACGTTTGGTGAGGGTGAGAGCGGCTTTTTCAGCAGCAATCGCGGTGACCGTCGGGGTTACGACCACATATACTCATTTGTGTTGCCCGATTTACGCATATCCATCGGCGGCCATGTCACCGACCGCGATGAGGAGCCTATAGGGGGCGCTGTTGTGAGGATAGTGGGTGACGACGGCACCAACCGCAAAGCAGTGGCGCGTAACGACGGTTCGTTTTCACTGCCGTTGCAGCGCGGGGTGCGTTACGTGATGCTCGCGACTGCTCCGGGCTATCTTAACGCAAAGCAGGAGTTCATCTCCGATGACGCTGAAGAGGATGCCGAATATGCCGTGGATTTCATGCTTGCATCGCTTACCCGACCCAATGTCATCGACAATATATTCTACGATTTTGACAAGGCGACATTGCGTCCCGAGTCGCGGCAGGCTCTTGATTCGTTGGCGCAGGTGTTGCACGACAATCCCAATGTAACGATTGAACTTGCAGCACACACCGACCGCAAAGGCTCGGAAGAGTATAATGTCGCACTTTCGCAGCGTCGTGCTCAGTCGGTGATAGATTACCTAATAGCGTCGGGAATCGACACAGAGCGCCTGAAGCCTGTAGGTTACGGTGAATCGCAACCTAAACGCGTGACACGACGCCTGCACCGCCTCTATCCTCAATTTGCCGAAGGTGATGTACTCGATGAAGAGTATATCGGACGACTTGATGAGGCTAATCAAGAGATAGCCGACCAAATAAATAGACGAACCGAATTTCAAGTATTATCCATAGACTATAAAATGTATTGATTATGAGTGAATTCCGCACTATAGTACAACCGCTTGAGAATCAGCAGGGATTGATCGATCATTCCCACCCGGTGGTCATGCTCGGCTCCTGCTTCAGCGATAACGTGGGGCAGCGCCTTTGCGACGGCCTTTTTGACTGCATTGTCAACCCATGCGGTACATTGTATAATCCGGCAAGCATAGCCAATGCCGTGCTCGATCTGCTCTACGACCGTGACTATACGATTGATGATCTGTTTCAGCACGAAGGAGTGTGGCACAGTTTTTCGCATCATTCAAGATTTTCGGGTACCGACCCTGACCAAGTGCTTGAATCAATCAACGAGTCGGCCGACAGAGCCCGCAAGGCGTTGTCGAATGCATCGGCGATTATCGTGACATTCGGCACGGCCTACCTGTTCAGGTTGCGCGAAAATCATCGAGTGGTGGCCAATTGCCATAAAATGCCGGCGACTATGTTTTCACGCGAAATGCTTCCGGCCGATAAGATAACCGGATTGTGGCGCAAGATGGTAAAAGAGATAACCGCGCGTTACCCCGGAATGAAGGTTGTGTTTACCGTAAGCCCCATACGCCATCTTGCCAACGGAGCGCACGGCAATCAGATAAGCAAGTCTACATTGTTGCTCGGAGTGGATGCGCTGGCGCGTGAAATGCCTGAATCGGTGGTCTATTTCCCCGCCTATGAAATAATGATGGACGACCTGCGTGACTATCGCTTTTACACCGCCGACATGACTCATCCCTCGGATGTTGCGGTTGATTACATATACGATGTGTTCCGCCGTTCATTCATGACCGATGACACGCGCGACCTCGAGCAGCAGTGTCTTAAGCTGTCACGCCGCTTGAAACACCGTCACATTTCGGCAACCCCCGAAGCCGTGGCCGGTTTTGAGGCAGGGACACAGACGATGATTTCGGAACTTGTTGCAGTTCATCCCGAGTTGCGTCATGTACTACATCAATAGATAGTAGGATACAGGCACAAAAAAGAGGGGTCGCATTTCTGCGACCCCTCGGGTACCTGAAGTGGGACTCGAACCCACACAGCCGTAATGGCCAAGGGATTTTAAGTCCCTCGTGTCTACCATTCCACCATTCAGGCAGCTTACGGCGCGACAAAGATAGTAAGTAATTTTGGATTACGCAAATTGCGTATTTAATTTCAGAAGACGATAGTGTAGCCGCCGGCTGAAGCGCGCACCGCGCGATAGCGGCGAAGCCCGTATTTATGCTCGTGTGCCGGACCCGACAGCGGACTTCCGTTGAACTCGCACACATCGTAGCGTGAGCCGCATTTGTGACAAACGGCTTGTAGTGTCGATGTGTCGAAAACTACACGCACATTAGGAGTACATTCTACCGGACAGGCGAGGTCGTAGGCGAGAGGCGAGCCGCTCATGTCGGTCACCAACAGGATTCCGCCAAATCCCGTGTAAGTCATGGCCGTGTAGGGAAAATCGGCAGGCTGTTTTTCCGACTTGATGAAGTAACGGAATTGTCCCACGGTGTGTACGCCGTATGTGTCCCAATATCCTTGATTGCCGAGGTCGATATTTACAGCCGTTACAGGAATGCGGTCGTCATTGACATCGGAGCATGACAACAACGCAAACATGGCGACAATCACTGATATATATCGGAGCATATTTATCTTCCGAGGAGCGAGTTTAAGGCGTTGTGATAAGTCGTGAAGTCAAATTGCGACAGCACTTTGTCGTAGAGGGCCTTGACCGCGTCATTGTAAAGATTGCCTATCGAACCTTCGTGGGTGTGGTGCACTTCGGTAGGGGGTACAAACTCTCCGTGCTCTATGGCGAGTCCCACCTGCTTGTAGGCGTCACGGAACGGCACGCCCTCCAGCGTGAGGCGATTCACTTCCTCAACCGAGAACATGAGGCTGTAGCGCGAATCTTTGAGGATTTCAGTGTTCACCTTGACCTCCGACAGCATCTGCGTAACCATCGATATTATCTCAATGAGCGAGTCAAATGCCGGCAGGAAGTTCTCCTTTATCAACTGCAGGTCGCGGAAATATCCTGAAGGCAGATTGTTGGTGATCAGCGTTATCTCATAGGGCAGTGCTTGCAGCTTGTTGCATTTGGCCCTTGTGAGTTCAAATACATCGGGATTCTTCTTGTGGGGCATGATCGACGAGCCTGTCGTGTATTCATCGGGCAGCTTTATGAACCCGAAGTTCTGGGAGTTGAACATGCAGGCGTCAAATGAGAGCTTGGCAATTGTGGCGGCAATGCCTCCGAGAGCCTGTGCTACGACACGTTCAGTCTTGCCTCGTCCCATCTGGGCATATACGACATTGTAGTCCATCGAGTCAAATCCGAGCAGGCGTGTGGTCATCGTGCGGTTGAGGGGGAATGACGAACCGTAGCCGGCAGCCGAACCGAGAGGATTTCGGTTGGTCACCGAATAGGCGGCACGAAGCACCGTTAGGTCGTCGACGAGTGATTCGGCATAGGCTCCGAACCAAAGTCCGAACGATGAGGGCATCGCCACCTGCAGATGCGTGTAACCGGGCATTAATACATCCTTGTAGCGTTCGCTTTGCTCGATCAGCACGTTAAATATCCCGGTCATGGCCTTTGTGACATCCTCGATGCGTGAACGGATGTATAGCTTCAGGTCAACGAGCACTTGGTCGTTGCGAGAGCGGCCCGAATGAATTTTCTTGCCTATGTCGCCGAGTTTGCGCGTGAGCATCAGTTCAACCTGCGAATGCACATCCTCGATGTCGTCCTCAATCTTGAAGTCGCCTTGTTCGATGACTTTGTAGATGTTACGCAGTTCGGCGGTCAGGGTTTCCAATTCAGGCTTGGTCAACAAGCCTATTGACTGAAGCATTGTTATGTGGGCCAGAGATCCGAGCACATCGTAAGGAGCGAGATACAGATCCATCTCGCGGTCGCGTCCTACGGTATATGACTCTACATCATGGTCTACGGTGACCGATTTTTCCCAAAGTTTTGATGACATTGCAGGTTGGGTTTTAGAGGTTAAAAATCAGCCTGTCTGATGTGGCCAGACAGGCTTTATAGTTAATGAAGCCGATTCTGTTATGAACGGGCAAGATTCTTTACCATGTCGCCGAATTTGTCAGCGGCTTCTTGCAGTTTCGGGCCTACCATCGGGCGAAGCATTGCAGGAATCTCAACGTCGATCGCTGTGATTATTTCGGTCGATTCGGGAGTCTTGGCATCAAGATTTATCGACATGATAAGAGGCACCGGTGCGCTTTCGGCGGTAAATGCCACTCGCTTGTCGGCTACACGTTCGGTAATCTTGAGAACCATGTCGCCCATGGGGGCAGCGGTTATTATGATTGAGTCCTCGGTGAATCGTACGGCACCGAGCTTGGCGCGTACTTCTTCGGGAAGTGCATCAAGGCGTTCTTGGAAAGCGGCAGGATTGCTTACACGCTCATAGACTGAAGATACGGGCATAGCCACTTCAGTCGGCTTACTTGAATAAGTTGTCATAAGTCGTCAGTGGGTTTAGTTTTATATGTGGCCTTTGGTAATGACAGGCGCGAATATTAATCGGCTTTGGGTGCAGGTGACCACGCTGCCGGATCTTTGCGCCATTGCTTCAATGTTTCGAGGTCATCGGGCTTGATATAGTCGGTTTCGAGCGCAGCCTCAAGCATTGAGTTGTAGTTGCTGAGGGTGATGAGCTTTACGCCGGCCTCGTTGAAGCGCTTTACGGCTACGGGGAATCCGTAGGTGAATATTGCGGCCATGCCCACAACCTCGCATCCTGCGGCACGGATTGCCTCGACTGCTTTAAGGCTGCTGCCGCCGGTCGATATAAGGTCTTCGATTACAACAACCTTCTGTCCGGGCTTAAGATTGCCTTCGATGAGGTTTTCGAGTCCGTGATCCTTAGGAGTAGAGCGTACATATACGTAGGGGAGGCCGAGAGAGTCGGCTACGAGAGCACCTTGTGCGATAGCGCCTGTGGCTACGCCGGCTATTGCATCGGGAGCCTCAAAGTTCTCGAGAATGATGCGGCACAACTCAACTTTGATGAAGTTGCGCAACTCCGGGTAGGATAGGGTTTTGCGGTTGTCGGTGTATATTGGAGAACTCCATCCTGAAGCCCATGTGAAAGGTACATCGGGCTGAAGCTTGATTGCACTGATTTTCAGAAGCTTTTCGGCTACTAAACTTTCTAACTTTTTCATCTTGACTAAAATTTGATATATTATTGTGCAAAGATAGTGCTTCTATGCAAAAAATGCAAATGGAGATGCGCTTAAGAGCCGGTACGACAATAAATGTTAGGCAGGGCGGTCAATTGTTGAGTGATTTTCTTTAGCTCTTGAGGGAGCGATGGGGCTCCATCGTGACCGAAAGAGATGAAGAAAATCGCCAACGAGTGGCCGAGGCGAAGGTAACCTTCCTCGCAGACCAAAAATCGCTCCGCACTATGCGCCCCTGCCGTTAATATTTATTATCGAACCGGCTCTAAAAAAAGCGAAATAAAAGTGTACGGCGATACGGAATTATTGCTACATTTGCACATTGGAAAAAGTTAATTACGACATGTCAGAAAACAAACTAAAGCTAAGCGATATTTATCGCGCCGCCCATGTGCTTAAGGGTGTCGTGCGTCACACCGAACTTATTGCCGCTCCCAAGCTTAACCCGGAGTGTGATCTTTATTTGAAACCCGAATGTCTTCAGCATACAGGTTCATTTAAGCTGCGTGGCGCTTATTTCAAGATTTCGCAGTTGTCGCCTGAGGAGAAGGCTCACGGTGTAATTGCATGTTCGGCAGGAAATCATGCCCAGGGTGTCGCTCTCGGCGCAAAGGCCAATGGCATCAAGTCGCTGATATGCTTACCTGAAGGTGCTCCTATAAGCAAGGTCGAGGCAACCAAGAAATATGGGGCCGATGTATGCCTTGTTCCGGGAGTTTATGACGACGCTTACAAGCGTGCGCTTGAACTGCGTGACGAGCACGGCTACACGTTTGTGCATCCGTTTGACGATCCGCTGGTTATAGCCGGACAGGGAACGATAGGGCTTGAAATCCTTGACGAAATGCCCGATGTGGAAGCGGTGATAGTGCCTGTGGGCGGTGGCGGACTTATTTCGGGCGTAGCTTTTGCCATAAAGGCTATAAGCCCTGATGTCAAGGTGTATGGTGTACAGGCTGCCGGAGCGCCCAGCATGGTCCAGTCGCTTAAGAATGACAAAATCGAGTGCCTTTCCAATGTGTCGACTATTGCCGACGGTATTTCGGTCAAGGAGCCGGGTGTGAATACATTTGAGCTGTGCCGTCAATATGTCGACGAGATTGTGACGGTGAGCGAGGATGAAATCGCCGCCGCCATATTGGCGATGATTGAAACAGAGAAGCTTGTAGCCGAAGGGGCAGGCGCTGTCGCCGTTGCAGCCGCCATGTTCAACAAGGTGCCGGTCAAGGGTAAGAAGACCGTGTGTCTTGTGTCGGGCGGAAATATCGATGTGACAATCCTGAGCCGCGTAATCAATCGAGGATTGATAAAGACCGGTCGCAACTATGCCGTGACAATCGACCTTTCAGACAAGCCCGGAGTGCTTGCCGAGGTGAGCGACATCATAGGAAAGCTCGGCGGTAATATAATATCGGTAACTCATGAGCGCATAAGCGTCGACACTCCCATCACGAGCTGTACGCTGCGCCTCGTAATGGAAACCCGTAATGCCGAACACATCGACTTCATACGCAAGGGACTGATTTCAGCCGGCTATCAGATATTGAGCTAAAGTATTTTTGAGTTTATATCCACAAATATGCCAAAAAGGAAAATTATGTGTCCTTTTTGGCATATTGTTTTCCTGCGAGTTGCATATAGTTTGGATTAGTAGTAGATTTGTTTATTAATTTCATCACCTATTATTGTTTATGAATTTTAAAGCAACGGCATGTATTGCCTTGGGGTGTATGTCGCTGACGGTGGCGGCGCAGTCGACATCGGTCGATACCCTCACTCTCTCGCTTGACCAGTGTCTTGAAATAGCTCTCAATGACAACCCGACGATAAAGGTTGCCGACATGGAGATTCAACGAGTGGATTATGCCAAAAAAGAAACGATTGGTCAGCTTTTGCCGACGATAAGCTTCGGAGCCAATTACAATCGTATGGTGGCCAAACAGGTCGCTTACATGAATATGGACAATTTTCCCGGAATGGGAGGCGGAGAAGAAGAGGGCGGTGAGGCTGAAACACAGGCGGCCTCTCGGTCGAAAGGCGCGGGAAACAATGGAATCAAAATGGGTCTTGACAACAGTTATCAGGCAGGATTCAACGCGTCGGTTCCTTTGATAGCTCCTCAGTTGTGGAAAACATTAAAGCTAAACGACAGCCAGATTCTCCAGAATGTGGAGGCTGCGCGTGCATCGCGCCTTTCGCTTGTAAATCAGGTAAAATCGGCCTACTATGCGTTGCTGTTGGCCAATGACAGCTACAAGGTCATCCTGGAGAACTATGATAACGCAAAGTTTAACCACGAGGTGTTTCTCAAGAAATTCCAAGTGGGTACCGCCTCGGAATATGACGTGTTAAGGTCGTCGGTTCAGGTAAAGAATGTAGAGCCAGAGCTGTTGCAAGCTGAAATTGCGATAAAGCAGGCCCGATTGCAGTTGGCCATATTGATGGGCATGGACGCATCGATTCCCATCAAGGCTGCTACACAGCTGTCGGATTATGAAGAGAGCATGTATGATGTGACGCTTTCAATCGACAAGTCGATTGACCGTAACACCGACCTGCGCTCGCTCGACCTGCAGACACGCACGCTGCGTGATGCGCTTTCAGTGCAGAAGATGGCATGGTTCCCCACGCTAATGTTTACCGCCAATTACAACTGGACATCATCGTCCAACGGCAATGCGTTGCGTAACTTCCGCTGGAATCCCTATTCGGTAGTGGGCGTCACGTTGTCGATTCCTCTCTTTGAAGGCGGCCAGCGTTATCATCGCATAAAACAGGCCCGCATTCAAGTCGATGAAATGGCCTGGCAACGTGAAAACCTTGAACGCTCCATCAGAATGCAGGTGGATTTGGCTATGGACAATATCCAGAAAAACGTTCGTCAGATTGCAAGTAATTCCGAGAGCGTGGTGCAGGCCGAGAAGGCTCACTCGATAATGGAGAAGTCGTTTGAGATAGGCGCTGCAAGCTATCTCGACCTCCGTGACTCGGAATTGGCGTTGACGCAGGCGCGCCTCGGTTACTATCAGTCGATATATAACTTTCTGATAGCAAACAGCGAGCTTGAAAATCTGCTTGGCAATGCCGACATTGAGAAATATGAAAAATCGAAATAAAGAAATTAATCCACAATCAAAAACAATATAAAATCATGTCAATAAAACTGTACTCTGCGGCTGTGGGCGGAATGTTGAGCCTGCTTGTATTGTCGGGCGGTGTGTTAACCTCCTGCAGCGGTTCGGGAGAAAAGAAGGAAGAATCCAAAGTCGATGAACGCCCCAATGTGGAAATACGCCAGGTTCACGAACAGGAAGTGCCCCAGATTGTGTCGTATACGGCTACTGTGGAAGCTTATAAGACCAACAACATATCCACTTCAACCCCCAACCGTATAAAGTCGATACTTGTCGATGTGGGATCGAAAGTGGCCAAAGGCCAGAAGGTGGTAGTGCTTGACGATGTCAACATCGACCAGCTGAAAGTGCGTCTTGACAATACCAAGCGCGAGTATGAGCGTGCATTGGAGCTATATAATATCGGAGGCGGCACCAAGCAGTCGGTCGATCAGATGAAGACCGAGCTTGATGCGGCTACCCGTCAATATGACAACATGGTTGAAAACACCATACTCGTATCGCCCATAAACGGTGTAGTCACTGCAAGGAATTACGATCCGGGTGACATGACCGGTACACAGCCCATCCTCACCATCGAGCAACTACAGCCGGTGAAGGTGCTTGTAAATGTCAGCGAAAGTGAGTTTACCAAGGTGTACAAAGGCATGAAGGTGGATGTCTACCTTGATGTGTACGGCGAGGAGCGTTTTGAGGGTGTTGTGGAATTAATACATCCTACAATCGACCCGGCGACGCGCACGTTTACCGTTGAAATCAACATCGCTAACCGTGATGAGCGCATTCGTCCGGGAATGTTTGCCCGCGTGGTCATGAGCTTCGGTGTCGAAACCCGCGTGGTGGTTCCCGACCGCTCAATCGTGAAGCAGACCGGCTCGGGCGAGAAGTTCATATATGTCTACAGCAATGGCAAGGTGTCGTTTAACCGTGTTGAACTCGGACAGCGCATCGACAACTCTTATGAGGTGCTGTCGGGTGTCGACAACGGTGCCGATGTGGTCATTGCCGGACAAAGCCGACTTGCCGACGGAATGGAGGTAAATGTAATCGGCGACAACAAGTAGAGAGTGGCTTCGTTTCAACAATTTAAAAAGAAGAATATTCAATTATGAGCATATACTCAAGTGCGGTGAAACGCCCGATCATGACGACGCTCTGTTTTGTGGCTGTAGTCATCATGGGATTGTTTTCACTCTCGACTTTACCGATTGACCTGTATCCCGATGTCGAAACCAATACCATAATGGTAATGACATCATATCAGGGAGCCAGTGCCGCCGATATCGAGCAGAATGTCACGCGTCCGCTCGAGAACAGCCTTAATGCCGTAAACGACCTTAAGCACATAACTTCAAAGTCACGCGAGAACATCTCGGTGATTACGCTTGAATTTGAATACGGCAAGGACATCGATGTGCTTACCAATGATGTGCGCGACAAGCTCGACATGGTTAAGAGCGCACTGCCCGATGCCGCCGAGAATCCTATAATATTCAAGTTCAGTTCCGACATGATTCCTATTGTGATTCTTTCGGTTCAAGCCAAGGAGAGCATGCCGGGCCTGTACAAGATTCTTGACGAGAATGTGGCAAATCCGCTTGCCCGAATCAGTGGTGTGGGTTCGGTGTCTATCTCGGGAGCACCGAAACGTGAGATACACATATATGTCGACCCGCAACGACTGGAGGCTTACAACCTGTCGGTAGAAACTATTTCATCGCTTATCGCAGCTGAAAACCGTAACATTCCGGGCGGTTCGTTTGACATAGGTAGCGACACCTATTCACTGAGAGTGCAGGGTGAGTTCAACTCTACCGACCATCTGAAGGACCTGGTTGTTGGCTCACAGAACGGCCGCAATATATATCTGCGTGATGTGGCGCGTATAGAGGACTCGCTTGAAGAGCGCGCCCAGGAAACCTATAACAACGGTACGCAGGGAGCCATGATTATCGTACAGAAGCAATCGGGTGCCAATTCTGTTAATATATCGGAGGAAGTAATGGAGATGCTTCCGTCGCTTCAGAAGCGTCTGCCGACCGATGTCAAGCTCGGTGTGATTGTGGATACATCCGACAACATACGCAATACAATCGCGTCACTTGTCGAAACTGTGCTTTACGCATTGCTGTTTGTGGTAATCGTCGTGTTCGCATTCCTCGGACGATGGAGGGCTACGCTCATCATCACGATTACTATTCCTATATCGTTGATTGCATCGTTCATCTATCTTGCCATGACGGGCAATTCGCTCAACATAGTTTCACTGTCGGCGCTTTCAATATCAATCGGTATGGTGGTCGATGACGCCATTGTGGTGCTTGAAAACGTTACGACCCACATTGAGCGTGGTTCCGACCCGAAACAGGCTGCGGTTCATGGAACAAATGAGGTGGCCGTGTCGGTTATTGCGTCAACGTTGACTCTTATCGCCGTGTTCTTCCCCTTGACACTTGTTACCGGTATGACCGGAGTGCTGTTCCGTCAGTTGGGATGGATGGTGACTATCATGATGATAATATCGACAGTGTGTGCGTTGTCGCTTACTCCCATGTTGTGTTCACAGCTGTTGCGCAAGGATGTAAAGCACGGCAAGGTCTATACAGTGTTGTTTACCCCTATCCGCAAAGGCCTTGACGCATTTGACGACGGTTACGCATGGCTGCTCTCAAGAGTTGTAAGGCATAAGACCGTTACGCTGATCGTGTGTCTTGCCGTATTCCTTGGTTCGCTCGTGCTTGTGCGTTACGTGGGTACAGAGTTCTTCCCCGTGGCCGACGACGGCCGCTTGTCGGTGAAACTTGAACTCCCCATCGGCTCGAGAGTGGAACTCTCCAAGGAGGTGATGGCCCGATTGTATAAGGAGTGGAAAGAGAAGTATCCCGAAATCAAGATAATGAACTATACCACAGGTTCGGCTTCGAGCGACAATACATTCGGTTCGTTGCAGGACAATGGCCCGCACATCATATCGTCAAATGTGCGATTGCTCGACCCGGGCGACCGTGACCGCAGTATCACCGAGATTGCCGCATTGATGCGTGAGGACCTGAAGCGTTATCCCGAGTTCCGTAAGGCGCAGGTGACTGTCGGCGGCGGAATGGGTATGGGCGGTCAGTCGCAGCTCGACTACGAGGTCTACGGATATGACTTTACCGAAACCGACTCGATCGCTCAAAAGCTTGTGTCGATTCTCGGGAACATCGAGGGAACGGCCGATATACGTGTGTCACGCGCCGATTACCAGCCCGAATATCAGGTTGACTTCGACCGTGAGAAGCTCGCCATATACGGCCTGAATCTCCAGACGGCGGCCACCTATCTGCGTAACCGCATCAACGGTGCCATAGCGTCGCAATATCGTGAGGACGGTGAAGAGTATGACATAAAGGTGATGTATGCTCCCGAAAAGCGAACATCGCTTGAGGACATCGAGAACATTCTGCTCTATTCGCCCAACGGAAACGCCGTGCGCATAAAGGATGTGGGCAAGGTGGTTGAGCGTTTCACTCCACCTACGATTGAGCGCAAGGACCGTCAGCGCATCATTACCGTGACGGCGGTTGTGGCCGATGCCCCGATGAGCGAAATTGTCGAGAAGGCTCAGGTGGAGATCGACAAGCTTGAGTTGCCTTCAGGTGTCAATATCGACATATCGGGTAGCTACGAGGACCAGCAGGACTCTTTCCGCGACCTGTTGATGCTTGCCGTGCTGATTGTCATATTGGTATATATCGTGATGGCTGCACAGTTTGAGAGCTACACCTATCCCGGCATCATCATGACCTCGCTCATGTTTGCATTCTCGGGTGTGTTCATAATACTCTATCTGACGGGTCACACACTCAACATCATGTCGATGATCGGTGCCATCATGCTTATCGGTATTGTAGTGAAGAACGGTATCGTGCTTATCGACTACATATCGCTTAACCGTGAGCGCGGAATGTCGATCAGGACGGCTGTGGTGCTTGGCGGTAAGTCGCGTCTGCGTCCCGTTGTGATGACTACGCTTACAACCATCCTCGGTATGGTGCCTATGGCTGTCGGCACGGGACAAGGTGCCGAAACATGGCGCCCGATGGGTACTGCGGTTATCGGCGGTCTTACATTCTCCACCATTCTTACGCTGTTGTTTGTTCCGGCACTCTACTGTCTGTTTGCTTATGTCGGAGTAAAACGCAACCGTCGTAAGATGAGAGAAATTGTGGTGGTCGACAATAAGGTTGTAAAATCATAAAAGACTGAAAACAATGAAAGCTATATTGATAACATTTGATCAGGCCTATTATGAGCGCATAATAGATATGCTTGAGAAAAACAATTGCCGCGGATTTACTTCATGGCAGGATGTCAAAGGACGAGGCAGCGCAACCGGAGAGCCGCACTACGGGTCACATGCATGGCCGTCGCTTGCTTCGGCTATAATCACGATGGTTGAGGACGGTCGTGTCGACATTGTGCTTGACAAACTTCATAAAATGGATGTGGAAACCCCCAAACTCGGATTGCGTGCATTTGTGTGGAATATAGAGCGAAGTATATGACAAATTGCATGACAATTGCAATTTGATAAAATAATATGATAGATATACGCCGAATTTGATAAATTCGGCGTATATTTGTATCGGATTATAATAATTTTGGACTTTTAAGTGCAAAAACGGTAAAATATTAAATAAATATACAAAAATGGAATCAAAGAAATTCATACTGCAAGAAAAAGATATTCCCACAGCGTGGTACAATGTAATGGCCGAGATGCCGGTAAAGCCTCGTCCGTTGCTTAGTCCGGTGACAAAGAAGCCGCTGACACCCGAGGATCTCTATCCGTTGTTCTCGGAAGAGGTGTCCCGTCAGGAATTCAACGATACCGACAAGTGGATTGAGATACCCGAAGAGGTGCGTGACATGTATCGTATATGGCGTCCTACACCTCTTGTGCGTGCCCGTGGTCTTGAAAAGGCTCTTGACACACCGGCTCACATCTACTTCAAGAATGAAAGTGTAAGCCCGGTAGGCTCGCATAAACTCAATTCGGCAATACCTCAGGCTTACTATTGCAAGAAGCAGGGCGTCACCAACATCACGACTGAAACGGGCGCAGGACAGTGGGGTGCCGCATTGTCGTTGGCCGCCAAGCATTTCGGCCTTGAACTCGCCGTTTACATGGTCAAGGTGTCATATCATCAGAAACCTTATCGTCGTTCGATAATGCAGACCTACGGAGCCGAGGTTATAGCCTCGCCGAGTATGTCGACCAAGGCCGGACGAAAAATCATTACCGACCATCCCAACTATCAGGGCTCGCTCGGAACCGCCATATCGGAGGCTGTCGAGCTGGCAATGTCGACGCCCAACTGTAAATACACGCTCGGTTCAGTGCTCAACCATGTAGCATTGCATCAGACTGTCATAGGTCTTGAAGCTGAAAAGCAGATGGAGATGGCCGGTGAATATCCAGACATTGTGATAGGCTGCTTCGGTGGCGGAAGTAACTTCTCGGGAATTTCATTCCCATTCATGCGTCACAACTTCAGTGGAGAGCGTTCGACACGCTTCATAGCCGCCGAACCCGCGTCATGTCCCAAGCTCACACGAGGTGTGCTGCAATATGACTTCGGCGATGAGGCGGGTTACACTCCGTTGATTCCCATGTACACGCTCGGACATAACTTCTCGCCCGCCAATATACATGCCGGAGGACTTCGCTATCATGGAGCCGGTGCGGTTGTGAGCCAGCTGCGCGAAAACGGTCTTATCGATGCTGTGGACATTCCCCAGCTTGAAACGTTTGCAGCCGCAACTCTCTTTGCACAGGCCGAGGGCATAATTCCTGCTCCCGAGAGTTCTCATGCCATAGCTACTGCAATACGTGAGGCCAAGAAAGCAAAGGAATCGGGTGAATCCAAGGTTATCCTGTTTAACCTTTCAGGACACGGACTCATTGATATGGCTGCTTATGATCAATATATAAGCGGTGACCTGCAGAACTATGAGATTCCCGAATCGGAAATTGAAACCAATGTGTCGAAGCTTGAAAAGCTGATTTGATATTATATCGGAATAGAAGACAACAACGCCCGGAATCACCATAATTCCGGGCGTTGTCCTATATTGTACCGACTGCTGTTATTCAGAGAGTTTTGCGTCCATTGCGGCTGCGGCATGTCGTCCGTCACCCATGGCAAGGATTACGGTTGCACCGCCGCGCACGATGTCGCCTCCTGCATATATGTCGCTGAGCGATGATTGCATTGTGCCTTCGTTGACTACGATTGTGCCTCGGCGTGACACTTCAAGTGCGGGGATTGCATTGGGGATTAACGGGTTTGGTGATACTCCCACGCTCACAATAACCAGGTCGACGGGGATGTCGATTATCGCGCCTTCTATGGGCACCGGTGAGCGTCGGCCTGACGCATCGGGCTCGCCGAGTTCCATTTTCTGCACTCTCATCATGTTCACGCGGCCTTTTTCATCGGCGAGATACTCAATGGGATTATGCAAAGTAAGGAACTCTACGCCTTCCTGCTTGGCGTGCTTCACCTCTTCGGCTCGTGCCGGCATTTCGGCTTCGCCACGACGATATACCACCATGGCCGATTCGGCGCCCATGCGTCGTGCGGTGCGCACTGAGTCCATTGCCGTGTTACCGCCTCCTATTACAGCTACCCGCTTGCCTTTAAGGATGGGTGTGTCGTGGTCGGGGCGGCCTGCACCCATGAGGTTGATACGGGTGAGATATTCGTTACTTGACATTACGCCGATGTAGTTCTCTCCGGGTATGCCCATGAAGCGGGGCAGACCGGCTCCTGAAGCTACGAATATGCCTTTGAAGCCCATTTCGTGGAGGTCGTCGTAACTCAATGTTTTGCCTACGATGCAATCCTTTACGAAATTTACTCCAAGAGCGGCAAGGGCGTTTATTTCGACATCGACCACTTCGTTGGGAAGTCGGAATTCCGGGATTCCGTATTTCAGTACGCCGCCTATTTCATGCAGGGCTTCAAATACGGTTACATCATAACCGCGTTTTACCATGTCACCTGCAAATGACAGTCCGGCGGGGCCCGAGCCTACTACGGCGACCTTGATGCCGTTCTTGGGTGCTGTTTCGGGCACGGCGTGACATCCGCACAGGCGTTCGTTGTCGGCGGCAAAACGCTCGAGGTATCCTATGGCTACCGGTTCTTTCTTCATCTTATGGTAGATGCAACGTGACTCGCATTGTTTCTCCTGGGGACATACACGGCCGCACACAGCGGGAAGTGCGCTTGTTTCTTTCAAGACCACGGCTGCCGCATGGAAATCTTTACGCTCGATATTCTTGATGAATCCGGGGATGTTGATGCTTACGGGACATCCGGTCACACATTGGGGATCGGGGCAGTCCATGCATCTTGTAGCTTCAAGCACTGCCGCTTCAGCCGACAGGCCTTGATTGACCTCTTCGTTGCAGGTTATGCGGTAGGCGGGGTCGAGTTCGGGCATCTTTACGCGAGGAATTGATGTGCGCTCTTTTACCGGAGTGGCTTTACGAAGTTCTTCGCGCCACTGTGCGTCACGTGGCGACGATGTGTTATTATTGTTTGCCATAGCAGTTATTGGTTAAATGAACGTAAACGCATAAGCATCTCATCGAAATCGACCTGGTGTGCGTCAAATTCGGGGCCGTCGATGCATACAAACCTTGTCTTGCCACCTACGGTCACACGACAAGCACCGCACATTCCCGTGCCGTCGACCATGATTGTGTTGAGCGAACACATTGTGGGTATGTCGTATTTCTTGGTAAGCAGTGAAACGAATTTCATCATTATGGCAGGACCGATGGTAACTACAAGGTCGACTTTCTCGCGGTTGATCACGCTTTCTACACCGTTGGTGACAAGCCCCTTGGTGCCGTAGCTTCCGTCATCGGTCATGATTATGACTTCATCGGAATAGGGGCGCACCTGCTCCTCGAGTATTATCAGCTCCTTGGTGCGTGCTGCCAATACGGTTACCACCTTGTTGCCAGCTTCTTTCATTGCTTTTATTATGGGTAGAAGGGGTGCTACTCCTACACCGCCTCCACAGCACACTACAGTGCCTACTTTCTCGATGTGGGTTGCTTGTCCGAGCGGCCCCACTACATCGGTGAGCGATTCTCCGGGTTCGAGGTTGCATATTTTGCCTGACGACACGCCTACATTCTGCACTACAAGGGTTATTGTTCCTTTCGCGGTGTCGGCGTCGGCAATCGTCAACGGAATGCGTTCCCCGTTTTCGCAAGCACGCACAATAACGAAGTGTCCGGGCTTGCGTGACCGTGCTATTGCCGGAGCTTCCACTACAAGCTTGACAACGTTCTCGGAGAAGTGTTCCTTCTCAAGGATTTTGTTCATGAGTGTTCTTTTATGAAATATGATGATGACAATTTATTTATCTACGGCAAAGATAAGTAAAAATATCTAAGAGAATACAATAATCATGAATTTATGTAAAAGCAAAGGGTGTTGTCTCGCGACGACACCCTTTTTTAATCTACAATCTATAAAAACATATATATTTTGAAAAAACGGTCAATAATTGATTTTTAGAATCAAAATTTCAATGAACACTCAAATATATGTCAAATATTTTTAACATCCAAGTAATATGTTTAAGAACATAAAGGGTCTAAAATACACTTATTTACCAGGCAATCTCACCGGACGGAGTATCCAGGGGAACGGTTCTTTCAATACTATGTTTTTATCTGATTTTATTTTATGGTAGGCAGCGGCTGCTTCTTCGGCTGTTTCATAGCTCCCTGCTATCACATAGTAGAGCGGTTCGGCCGTTTCTACAACAATGGCATCATGACCGTTGTCGCGAAGCCGGTTCATCAATGATTTGGCGTTGAACACCTGCTTGAACTGATTCACCACTATCGAGTAGGGCTTGAACTGTTCGGGTGTGCCGCATCCTTCGGTGAGGCGTACATTGACCGTGCTCAACGGGATTGAATCGGGACCTACAATAAGTCGTGAGCTTATTGCCTCTTTGCGTATGCGGTCGTATATCGTGTCATCGATTCCGCTGTTTTCATCGGATTTTTCTTTTGCTGCCTGATAGGCTGCTCTGTAGTTGGCTTCCGATGTCTTGCATCCCGAAAGCATGGCTATCGCAGCTATTGCCGCGATTATAAGTGATGTTACTCGTGTCATGATTGTCATTGTTGTATTTTCTTACTTAGTTCTATTACTTCGAGGTCCTTTATCGTGCCGTTGTCGATGGTGAGCCTTACAAGTGTGCGCACTTGTTGCCACCCTTGCTGTCCGGCTGCTCCTGGATTTATGTGCAGCATTTCGAGTTCGGGGTCATATATCACTTTAAGGATGTGACTGTGTCCCGTGACCATCAATTTTATGCACTTGGCACGTAACAGGGGTTTTACTCCGCGTGCGTATTTTCCCGGATATCCGCCGATGTGAGTCATCCACACGTTGACACCTTCAATTGTGAACTCCTGGACTTCGGGGCATCGTCGTGTCACTTCGCCGTGGTCTATGTTGCCTGATACGGCCCTCACTACCGGAGCGACTCCTTCAAGCTTTTGCAGCAACCCGATGTCGCCGATGTCACCCGCATGCCATATTTCGTCACATCCGGCAAAGTGCGTGGCGTAGCGATCGTCCCAGCAAGAGTGGGTGTCCGATAGGATTCCTATGCGTTTCATTGGCTATTGCTTGATGATGCGGACATACTGCAGCAATGCCGTGTTGACATTGCCGTTCATGTTGTCGATTTCATGTCGGATGCTCAGTTCGTTGATGCCTTCCTTCAGCTTTATGCGCAGCATGTTGCTGAATCCGGTTGATAGCCATTCGTCAATACCGCGTTGCGGCATAACTATAGCTCCGGCCTCCTGCCCGTTGATGTAGAGCATTCTTATGGCACACTTGTTTTCGGTGTTTATGGGGCCTTCGCCGTTGGCATATCTAACATCGAGCAGATAGTCGCCGCCTGTGTCAACATTCACGCGGAATGTGACATCGGTGTTCTTCTGTGGCGACAGCTCGATGAAGCGTGACGCTTTATCCTTGTCCTTGATGAATGATGTGCCTGTCTTGCCTATCTTGTCGGCGTTGACTACGGTCAACGAGCCTGCCGGAATGTATTCATAAGGCTTGCATGAGAAGCCACTCCATGTTTCCTTGAGCACTGGAACGATATCCATGAGCGAGTAATTGTCGTCGGGGATGAATGTCGCAACAGGAGTGGTTATCTGGTCGAGGAACGTGCTGTTGACGGTCAGTCCGTAGGATATTCCGGGAGAGTAGTTGCGAATCTCGCCTTTGTTGTCGACCCAGTCGACAATAGGGGTGGCAGGCATCCAGGCCTGAGGCTGACTGTTTATGTCCTGAGGCTTGATTGTGTTGTCGGCCATTGTTATAAGCACCTCCACATTGCCGGTGACATCGCCTTTCAGGAAGTAATCGTCGTCCTTTTCACCGTTCACGGTGAATGATTTTATGCGGTCGCCGGTGCCTATTACCTTGACGGTGAGCGTGGCGTCGCGATATTTAAGGTTGGTCAAGGTCTTTTCGCCCGTGAACGACGGCGGAACTACCGGTGAGAACCTTATACCGTCGGGCTCGAATGTCATGCCCATTATTATGCGGAATATCATTGCAGCATTGCCGGCCGCACTCCACAGCTGGCTGTCGGAGTTGACTGCGGTTCCGCGATAGTCGCCGTTGGATGCTACAAAAAGCTCCTTGTTGGTGCCGAAGAATGCCGCAGCCCTGTAGAGGGCGGCAAGACCCTTGTTAAGGGCGAGAATATTGCCGGCCTTTGCCGCTGCGATGTTCCAATAGGCTTGTACAAACGGCCACACTGCATCGTTGTGATAGGGCTTTATGTCGGGCATCTGGGGATATACCGATGATATTCCATAAGGCGTGTAGGGAGTCTTGGAGATTATCGAGCGAGCCATTTCGGGGTTGGCGATGTCAAACACGATTGACAGCGCCTGCCCGAGATTGTCGACAGCCTGTGACTGGATGGGATATATTCCCCCGTAAAGATATTCGCTATAATATCCGAGATTGGGTATCCACAGGTTGTTGTTGATCGAGTTGGCAATCTCCTTGTCCATGCCCATCCATAACGGAGTGTAATCCGATTCCAGCTCCTTAATCATGGCATCGCGTACACGGAATGCCTCGGCATACATGACATTTGTTCCAAGACACATCGATTCATATATGTCCTTGGGCTGCATCCAGCGTGGATAGGTCTGTTCCCTCCAGTCGAGATAGCTTTGCTCGCCATGCATGAGCTTGAAGTTGGAGTCCCACACGACTTTCATGTCGTCGTTCAATGTGTTGTCGATCGCTTCAATGGCTTCTTTGAGCATAGATTTGTCGCCGGTCACCTTATATACTTCCCATGCTGCCATGGCCCACACTATGCGGTCGCTTGACACGGGCCATGAACCGCCGGTGCCGGTGTCCTGTACTATTACAGTGCCGTGAGGAGTTTCCTTTAGCTTGGCCTTAAGGCTGCGATAGGAGTTATCGGGGTCGAGCAGCGCGAGGGCGAGATATACCGAGTAGCTTACATCTCGGGTCCACACTCCGTCCCATTCCTTACCGGCACGATAGGTCGAGTCGGGGCGAAGGTTGCTTGCAATGTCGCATATTGCCATGTTGTACAACGCGTCGACGAGCAATTGATCGGAATGATACCTCGGGAACCGGCTGTCGATTGAATCGACTTTCCACCCGGTGGGATTTTCAGGACGCTCGGTGGTGGGATTCAGATTCAATGTAACTTCATAAATACCGTCACCTCTATCCTTCAGCTTTCGGTCATGCTTTCCGTAGAGATTCTCAAAATCCCAGCTCAACGGGTCGACGCTTCCGGCAACCCACACGCCTTTGAAGTCGTCCTTGTAGATTGTGTCGTTGGTAGGCGTTACATAGTATCCTTGTTTCTTGAAACTGTTGAGCACAGGATTCATGTTGACTTTGAGAGTCCATTTTGTGTCCTTGTTGAGCTTCCCGGCGAGTTTTTCTTTTATGGAGTCGAATTTCTCAATAGCTTCTCCGAATGTGAATACCGTGTCGGAGCCTATAAGTACCGTGTGGCTTTTGCCTTGCGGCAATTCGTTGTCCCTGCTGTTAAGCGAGAATCGGAAGTGCAGCAGTTGGGATATGCCGCTCTCCTCGGGTGAGGTGTAGTTGCTCTCGATCTCAACCGGGCTTATTGCCCGTGCAGTGTGTGGCCCTTGCGTCACACGGTCGGTGTAGACGGTGAATATATCCGATGAATATATCACATCGTCAGGTTGGCCGGGAGTGTTGTTGCAACCTGTAATAATTGACAATGCCATCATCGAATTGATTATTGCAGTTGAGCGTTTCATATTGGATGTAAATTTATTGTTGTTGATTGTTGCCCTACATTACGCTTCGTCGCAAGTCGAGTGTACGTAGTGGTGTGATGCGTGACATTCATGTATGGAGTGGTCGACGATTATGTGACGGTTGGCCATACCTGATATGGTGGACATTTCGTGTGACACAAGTATTATGGTTGTGTTGCGTGCTATATCGGCGATTATGTCATAGAGATGATGTTCAAATGCCTTGTCGATGTAGCTCAGCGGTTCATCCAGCACAAGCACTTCAGTATTGGATATTAAAGCTCGTCCGAGCAGTGTGCGCTGAAGCTGTCCGCCCGATAGATCGCCTATCGACGCATCGGAGTGAGCGTCGAGCCCCATGAGAGAAATTGTGTCGGAGATGCGTTTGTCACACTCGTCACGCTGGATGTTCTTTTCGGCAAGCAATCCCGATGCGATGGTTTCCCTTACGGTTATCGGGAATCGGCTGTCGATGAGGTTTTTCTGCGGCAGGTAGCCTATGGGGAGTTTTTTGACCTCCACGTTGTCGCGACGATAAGTGACTCTTCCTTGGGTGGGCTTGAGCAGATGAAGGATTATGCGGAGAAGGGTTGTCTTTCCTCCGCCGTTGGGTCCGGTTACGGCGACAAAGTCACCCTTGTGGATGTCGAGGTTGACATCCTTTAATATGACTTTGTTGTCGTAACGCTTCCACACATGGTCGAGCGTTATTATGCTATTGTCGGGATATTGCATTTTCAATGCTTCTCATTTCTTTGTCCCACTCGTAGTTGAGCGGGTTTATGTTTACGATTTCAGCTTTTATCTGTTCGTTGGCCACTTGAGCCTGTCGTGAGTCGATGTCCTTCTGGAAAAACAGTGTTTTCACATCACGGACGATGGCCTTGTCGATTGTCGACTGCATCATCTTCACCGACGCCTCCTTGCCCTCGGGGCTCAGACTTATTTGTTCCAGCCCATAGTCACGCGCAAAGTAGCTCAGAGATGGGTGCCACACAACGAATGCCGAGCCGCGATAGGGCTGCAGCTGCTGTGAAATCTCCCTGTCGAGTGAGTCGAGGCTGCTGAGGAAATTCTTGAAGTTGCGTGAATAGTAGGCTTTGTTTTCGGGATCTAGATCTACGACCGCCTTGTACATGTTGGACGCAATTGTTTTGGCGTTCTTGACCGAAGTCCAGGTGTGGGGGTCGATGTCGGAGGCGTGCTCTACATCGCCGTGGGAATGGGTGCCGCGTATGAGCGAAATACCTTCGGAGTTGTCAAACAGCTTCAAGCCCGGGTTGTTGTTCTGCACCTTGTTTATGATTGCGCTTTCAAATGCCACATTGCCGATGCGGAAGTAGGCTTTGCTGTTTTCGAGATTCAACAGATGGGTCAGGCTCGGGTCGTAGGACTCGGGATTGGCGCCGTTGCTCAACAGGCACTTAATCTCCCATTTGTCGCCCACTATTTTTTCGAGCATGTATTTTTGAGGCTGTATGCTTACCGTTATGGTGGGCTTGGATGTTGAGGCCGATGTGCATGACCGCAGGAACAGACCCAAAGCTGCCACAATAAGCAACGATGTGAGTATATACTTGAAGATTGACCTTTTCATTCTAATGTAAATAGGTTGCAAATGTAGTGATTCTCGAAGTCATAAACAAATTCATTCGGCACGGTACACGTGCTTGTAAAGCAATGCCCGTGCGCGGTCGGGGTCGATGGCGGCCGATGACATCAGTTTCATCTCAATGCTTTGACTTTCGGGAGTGTAGGGCGGCTGGATGTATTTGTAGTCGGAGTGGAGCATGAAGCCGTGACGGCGATAAAATCCTATGCGTCGTGACGCGAGCGGATTGGAATCCTCAGGCTCCACTTCCAATACCACGGGTTTGTCGGCGAGTTCCATCAACATGTTGAGCGCGTCACTGCCTATTCCTTGGCCTCGGAGCTCGGGGTTGGTGGCGAAGTGCTCTACGTAGAGCATGTCGTCGAAATCCCATGTGGTTATGAATCCGGCAAAGCCGTTGTCGGTTTTTATGACATAAGCGTTAAACGGGCTATCGTGATCGTCGATAAGAGCCATGATGCTGTCGACAGGTCGTCGCTCGTCGGCCGGAAATGACGCATTATAAAGAGCGATTAATTCCTCGGGGACAGAGTTGCTGTAGGGTAGGTGGTATAGTGTTGTATTCATTCTGCAAAGTTATGATTCAAATTACATATTTTTTTAATTAAAAATGATAAAATAAATTTTATTATGTAAATTTGCTATTCAAATTTTAAACAAAATAAAATATATAATAGAACAATAACCTTAAAACGTTAGTTTATGGCAAGAGCTCAATTAGATACCCTTGACTACAAAATTTTGCAAATGTTGTCGGTTAACGGTAGAAAACCGTTCTTGGAAATCGCTCGTGAATGCAATGTGTCGGGTGCTGCAATACATCAGCGCATTCAGAAACTTATGTCAATGGGTGTGCTTAAGGGGTCGGAATGTCTTATCGATCCTGCATCGGTGGGATATGAAACATGCGCCTATATGGGCTTCTTCCTTAAAGATCCGTCACGCTTCGATGAGGTGGTGGAGAAGCTTAAGGCAATACCTGAAGTGGTGGAGATACACTTCACTACGGGACAATATGATATGTTCATAAAACTGTATGCCCACAATAACGACCATCTTCTGCACATAATTCATGAGCAGCTACAGGGTTTGGGCCTTGCACGCACCGAGTCGCTGATATCGTTCAAAGAGGTGCTCAAGCGACAAATACCTGTGTCGGAGCCGGGGGATTAGAACAAAAGCATGGCGGGAATGCTTATAATGATATAAACATTAATTTATCATGATCGATTCTTTGTTGTTGAACGCCATTTCCTGGGCTCGTGAGGCCGGGGCTGTGCATCTGAGATATTTTCGCGGTAATCAGCTTGAAATAAAGTCAAAGTTTAATGACAGTGACATAGTGACGGCTGCCGACAAAGCTGCAGAAAAACTCATTATCGACCATATAAGGTCGACATATCCCCACCATTCGATACTTTCGGAAGAGTCGGGAGTGGAAAATCACGACAGCGAATACCGATGGGTAATCGACCCGCTCGACGGTACGACCAACTTCAGTCAGGGATTGCCACAATTCTGTGTGTCGATAGGCATCGAGCATAACGGTGTCACTGAGATTGGTGTCGTTTACGCCGCCTATCTCAACGAACTGTTCCATGTCATAAGAGGACGCGGAGCTTATATGAACGGCGAACCTGTAAAGGTGTCGGGAAAGACTCGGCTTGACCAGTGTGTGGTCGCTACCGGATTTCCTGTCGACAAGGATCGCAATCCCGATAACAATGTCGACAATCTGACACGGGTGCTTCCGCATGTGCGCGGTATGCGTCGCCTCGGATCAGCGGCTATCGACCTGTGTTATGTAGGCGCCGGTTTCCTTGACGGTTATTGGGAGCTGAATCTTCACCAGTGGGATGTCAGTGCCGGATTGCTGTTTGTAGAGGAGGCAGGAGGAAGCTATACACATTTCCGCACCGACCGAAACGTATCGGTGCTTGCCGGAACCCCTTCCATACACGACCAACTGCTGCCGATGTTGTCGACTGAAGCTGCAACGAAGTGATTTGGCGGTAAAAAGGGAAGCTTAATGGGTTATATTTTGTAACTTTGCACTTTAAACAGAAAATTAAACAAAAATGGAAAAGATAATACTTACGGGTGACCGTCCTACCGGCAAACTCCATCTCGGACATTACGTAGGGTCGCTGAAACGACGCGTGGAGCTGCAGAATTCGGGCGAATATGATAAGATATTCGTGATGATAGCCGATGCGCAGGCTCTTACTGACAATGCCGACAACCCTGAAAAGGTGCGACAGAACATAATCGAGGTTGCACTTGACTATCTTTCGGTGGGAATAGACCCTGAAAAGACTACGATATTCATCCAGTCGCAGGTTCCTGAGCTTGCCGAGCTTGCTTTCTATTATATGAATCTCGTTACTGTGTCGCGTGTGCAGCGAAATCCCACTGTAAAGACCGAGATAAAGATGCGTAATTTCGAGCAGAGCATTCCTGTGGGATTCTTCTGCTATCCTGTAAGCCAGGCATCTGACATAACCGCATTCAAGGCTACTACAGTGCCGGTGGGCGAGGACCAGGCTCCGATGATCGAGCTTACTCGTGAAATAGTGAACCGATTTAATAATGTATACGGTGAAACTCTTGTCGAGCCTGAGATATTGCTTCCGTCTAACGCCGCATGTCTGCGTCTTCCCGGAACCGACGGCAAAGCCAAGATGAGCAAGTCGCTCGGAAACTGCATCTATCTTAGCGATACAGCCAAGGAGGTTTCCAAGAAGATAAAGAGCATGTACACCGACCCCTTGCACCTGAATGTGGCCGACCCCGGACATCTTGAGGGCAATTGTCCGTTCATCTATCTTGACGCATTTTGTCGTGATGAACATTTTGAGAGATATTTGCCCGAATATAAGAATCTGGATGAACTGAAGGCTCACTATACACGTGGCGGACTTGGCGACGGTACTGTCAAGAAGTTCCTTACAAAGGTGATAGAGGAGGAGCTTGCCGAAATACGTGAACGCCGCAAGAAATATGAGCAGGACATTCCTGCGGTATACGATATATTGAAGCGTGGCTCGGAAGTGGCTCGTGAGGCCGCTGCGGCAACATTGGCCGATGTGCGCAAGGCGATGCGCATCAACTACTTTGACGACGAGGAACTTGTCAAGGAGCAGGCTCGCAAATATCAAGGATAAACATTAGAATTAATATTTAAATAAAGACGGGGCTTGAAATGATTGCCATTTCAAGCCCCGCTTATTTTGTGGATTGTCGGCGTTACTTCTGTTCGGCGTCACGCTCGGCTTCGGTTTCTATTCTGTTTTCAAGTTCGGCGTCATACCAAGTGGAGTACATGAGATAGTTCTTCGCTATTTTGCGGTTAATCTCCTTGCTCTGCTCGGGGTCTACCATCTTGATGAATTTAGCGGGCGCGCCTCCCCACAGCTCGTTGGGGCCTATCTTGGTGCGTGACAGTACAACACTTCCGGCGGCCACGAGAGCGCCTTCGCCAACCTCGGCGTCATCCATCACCACTGCGCCCATTCCTATAAGGGCGAAGTCGTGTATCTTGGCTCCGTGAATCGTTACGTTGTGGCCTATTGACACATCGTCGCCTATCTCTATGGTCGATTTCTGATAGAGGGTGTGCAGCACCGATCCGTCCTGGATGTTTACGCGATTACCTATCTTTATTGAGTTGACATCGCCGCGCAGCACGGTGTTGAACCAGATGCTGCAGTCGTCGCCCATCACGACATCGCCTATGATGGTGCAATTGTCGGCGAGGAAGCAGTTTTTGCCGATTTCAGGGGTGTATCCCCTTACCGATTTTATTAATGCCATTATGATTGTTGATTTAAGTTGATTATTTGCGTGATATGGGCTGAGTCTTGGCCGCCAGCCATGCAGTTTCTTTCTCGTTCAATGAAGGAGTGAGCAAGTCATACACCTTCTTGTGGTACTCGTTGATCCATTTAATTTCGTCGTCATTGAACATCGAGGTTTCGATGAGGTTGATGTCGAAGGGGAACAGCGTCACGGTGTCGAAGCGGAGGAAACGCCCGAATTCGGTTTCGCGGTCAACTACCGTAAGTATCATGTTCTCGCAACGTATTCCGTATTTGTCGGTGACATACAGTCCGGGCTCGTCGGATGTCACCATGCCGGGCGCAAACGGCACTGTCGTAAGGTGGTCGATGCGGTTTCGGAAACTCTGAGGCCCTTCGTGTACGTTCAGGAACGAGCCCACACCATGGCCTGTGCCGTGCAGATAGGTTTTCCCTTCTTTCCACAGATATTGATGGGCGAGAATGTCGAGCTGTACGCCACAAGTTCCTTCGGGAAATACGGCTGAGGCAAGTGCGATACAGCCTTTCAGCACGAGAGTGAAGTCGTGACGCTCGTCGGCCGTGGGGTTGCCGAGCGATACGGTGCGGGTTATGTCGGTCGTTCCGTCGAGGTATTGCGCTCCTGAGTCGACAAGCAGCAGGCCGTCGGGGTATATCTCGGCATCCGACTCCTCGGTGGGCTCGTAATGCACAATAGCTCCGTGTCCCTTATATCCGGCTATCGTGCCGAAGCTGTCGTCGAAATAGTCGGGTTGCAGGCTGCGATTGCGGGTGAGTATCTTGCACACGCCTGTTTCGGTCAGTCGCTTGCCTTGCGACAGCGTTTCCTCTATCTCCATGAACGAACGCACAAGCGCAATTCCGTCGCGGAGCATTGCCCGATGCAGCCCTTCTATCTGGACATCGTTGCGGATGCCTTTCAGCAGGGGTATGGGAGAGCGACCGAGAAGGATGCGCTTTCCAAGTGCGGTGACGAGTGCGCTTGACGATAATCCCGGGTCGACAAGGACCTTTGTAGTGAGCGGTAACGCGCTTGCAAATTTCAGCACACTGTTGTAGGGAGCTATACTGATGTCGTTACCTGCAAGATATTCCCGCACACTGTCGGTGACCTTTACATCGTCGATAAACAGGGTGGAGCCGGTCTTGCCAAGGTAAAGGAATGATGTAACGACAGGATTGTAGGCCACATCCTTTCCGCGCAGATTCAGTGCCCATGCTATTTCGTCAAGCGCCGATATCAATATGGCGTCGGCTCCGGCCTCCTTCACGCGCGCGAGTATCTTTCCTATTTTGTCGCGAGTGCTCTCGCCGGCATATTTCATATCATGTATGAAGGCTTTGTCGGAGGGTAGGGGCGGACGGTTGGCCCACACTTCATCGGCGGGCGTGAAGTCGGTTACGAGGTTTATCCCCACCTCACCGAGCTTCTCCTTCAAGTCGCGCTCCGAGTTTATTGAAAAGAGCATGCCGTCGATGCCTACAGTGGAGCCGGAGGGGAGGGTGGTGCGTATATAGTCGGTGATTGACGGCGTTATGGCAAGGCCGTCCTTCATTAATGTTATGCCGGTTTCGTCGAGCTGCTGTGCCGCCTGCAGGAAGTAGCGTGAGTCGGTCCACAGCTTGGCGTCGTCAAGCGACACTACGAGTGTTCCGGCCGAGCCGTTGAATCCGCTTAGGTATTCGCGAAGATGCCAGTGATCGGCCATGTATTCGCTTTGGTGCGGGTCGACATGGGGGATGATCGTAAGGTCGATGCCCCGTGTGCGCATAGCCTGGCGCAGGGCTTCGAGTCGTTGGATGATATTGTCTTTCATTTTATGAATAATGGTTGAATAATGCAAATCTACGAAAAAAATGTCAGCTTACATTCGTGACAGACCGAAAATATGTATTACCTTTGCAACGCTGAAGAGTCAGCTGACATTGTCGCGATGTTGGCCATTGAAGTTATATCGCTGATAATTAAATAAAATGATAATGTTTTGAAATTTTCGCATTGAAAAATTTGGAGAACTGAAAAATACTGCGTAACTTTGCACCCGCTTGACAGACGAAAAGACGCCAAGCAATAAGATACTTAATGCCTCTTTAGCTCAGTTGGCCAGAGCACGTGATTTGTAATCTCGGGGTCGTTGGTTCGAATCCGACAAGAGGCTCAAAGGAAGAAGTAAATTTTGAATTCCCCTAATTAAGAAAAGTATCTCGGGCGAATACCAGAGTGGCCAAATGGGGCAGACTGTAAATCTGCTGGCTTATGCCTTCGGTGGTTCGAATCCATCTTCGCCCACACAATGCGGAAGTAGCTCAGTTGATAGAGCATCAGCCTTCCAAGCTGAGGGTCGCGAGTTTGAGCCTCGTCTTCCGCTCTAAAGACATTTTGCCAATGTAGCTCAGGGGTAGAGCACTTCCTTGGTAAGGAAGAGGTCGCGGGTTCAAATCCCGCCATCGGCTCAAATGATAAATTGGCAGCCTCGGATGCGTATGCGCTTTCGCGGCAGCTTTATTGAAAGAAATATTATTCAACACAAAAATAACAAAAGTTATGGCTAAAGAAAAATTCGAAAGAACCAAACCGCATGTTAACATCGGTACAATCGGTCACGTTGACCACGGTAAGACTACTCTGACCGCAGCTATCACTAAGGTGCTCGCTGAAAAGGGTCTTTCCGAAGTCAAGTCATTCGACCAGATCGACAACGCCCCCGAGGAAAAGGAGCGTGGTATCACAATCAACACTTCGCACGTTGAGTATGAAACTGAGAATCGTCACTATGCTCACGTTGACTGCCCGGGACACGCCGACTATGTAAAGAACATGGTTACCGGTGCTGCTCAGATGGACGGTGCTATCATCGTAGTTGCTGCAACTGACGGTCCTATGCCCCAGACTCGTGAGCACATCCTGCTCGCTCGTCAGGTGAACGTTCCCCGTATCGTAGTATTCCTTAACAAGTGCGATATGGTTGACGACGAAGAGATGTTTGACCTCGTTGAGATGGAAATGCGTGACCTTCTTTCGTCTTACGAATATGACGGTGACAATACTCCTATCATCCGTGGCTCTGCTCTTGGTGCTCTTAACGGTGAGCCCCAGTGGGTAGAAAAGGTTATGGAACTTATGGCTGCTGTTGACGAATGGATTCCGCTGCCTCCCCGTGACATCGATAAGCCTTTCTTGATGCCTGTTGAGGACGTGTTCTCAATCACCGGCCGTGGTACAGTTGCTACCGGTCGTATCGAAACTGGTGTTGTTAAGGTAGGTGACGAAGTTCAGATTATGGGTCTTGGTGCTGACCTCAAGTCGGTTGTTACCGGTGTTGAGATGTTCCGCAAGCTCCTCGATCAGGGTGAAGCCGGTGACAACGTAGGTCTTCTTCTCCGTGGTATCGACAAGAAGGATATCAAGCGTGGTATGGTAATCTGCCACCCGGGAGTTGTTAAGCCCCACAGCAAGTTCAAGGCTCAGGTTTATATCCTGAAGAAAGAAGAAGGTGGCCGTCACACTCCGTTCCACAACCACTATCGTCCTCAGTTCTACATCCGTACACTCGATGTAACCGGTGAGATTACTCTTCCCGAAGGTGTAGAAATGGTAATGCCCGGTGACCACGTAACTATCAACGTTGAGCTCATCAACCCGGTAGCTTGCGACCTCGGTCTTCGTTTCGCAATCCGCGAAGGTGGCCGCACCGTAGGTTCAGGTCAGATCACTGAAATCCTTGACTAATTTAGGAAATAAAAACTCGGTTCTCGTGTAAAAGCGAGAACCGATATACACAGGACTAGCTCAGTCGGTAGAGCACCGGTCTCCAAAACCGGGTGTCGGGAGTTCGAGCCTCTCGTCCTGTGCAAAGACAGAAAAAATGAAGAAATTAAAACTACTTACCGATATACAGGAGTCTTATACCGAGCTTCGATATAGGACTTCTTGGCCTACAAAGAGTCAGCTAATCAAAAGCAGTGTTATCGTGCTGATAGCTTCCGTCATTATTGCATTGATAATACTTGTCATGGATCAGATTGTTGACCATTTAATGCACTTCATTTACGGACTTTAACGCTTAAAACGTAGTAGTACCTATGGCTGAGAGAAAAAAAGAATGGTATGTGCTTCGCGCAATATCAGGAAAGGAGGCTAAAGTCAAGGAGCTTCTTGATGCTGCAATCAAGAACACTGACTTGGGCAACTACGTATCGCAAGTGTTGATTCCCACCGAAAAAGTAGTGACTACACGTAATGGAAAAAGGGTTGTGAAAGAACGCAATCTTTATTCCGGTTATGTGTTTGTGGAGGCTGATCTTCAAGGCGAGGTGATGCACGAATTGCGCAACACCACCAATGTAATCGATTTCCTCGGCGGACGCGGAAAGGGCTCTCAGCCCGAACCTCTTCGTCACAGCGAGGTGATGAGAATGCTTGGCGCCGCCGACGAGATCAACGACTTGAACGATGACGGTTTCAACGACTTCATGGTCGGCGAGCATGTCAAGGTGACTTTTGGCCCGTTCAGCGGCTTCAACGGCGAAATCGTAGATTTGGACGCCGAGAAGCGCAAGCTCAAGGTCGAAGTCAAGATATTCGGTCGCAGCACTCCCTTGGAATTGGAGGCATCGCAAGTAGAGCGAGAATTGGCCAAATAGCGGTTACGAGCTTTTTGACCAAAATTCGCACGTTTAACCCAACAAAATTTGTATTAAGAAATGGCTAAAGAAATTGCTGGACAAATCAAATTGCAGATTAAAGGTGGAGCAGCAAATCCATCGCCCCCAGTAGGTCCCGCCTTGGGTTCTAAGGGCATCAACATCATGGAATTTTGCAAGCAATTCAACGCCCGCACCCAGGACAAGGCAGGCAAGGTGCTTCCGGTTGTAATTACTTACTACACCGACAAGAGCTTTGACTTCATTGTTAAGACTCCTCCTGTAGCTATTCAGCTCCTTGAGGCATCAAAGATCAAGAGCGGTTCAGCCGAACCCAATCGTAAGAAGGTGGCTGAAATCACTTGGGATCAGGTGAAGGCGATTGCTGAGGACAAAATGCCCGATTTGAACTGTTTTACTGTAGAATCGGCAATGCGTATGGTTGCCGGTACAGCCAGAAGTATGGGTATCACCGTTAAGGGAGCTTTCCCTGAAAATAACTAATAAACTTCAATTGACATGGGTAAACTTACTAAGAATCAAAAGTTGGCTTTACAGAAGATTGAAGCTGGGAAGGCTTACACATTAGCGGAGGCGGCTGAGAAGGTAAAGGAAGTTACTTTTACTAAATTCGATGCTTCGCTTGATATTGATGTACGTCTTGGCGTAGACCCTCGTAAGGCTAATCAAATGGTGCGTGGCGTGGTGACACTCCCTCACGGAACCGGCAAGAAAACTACAGTACTCGTGCTTTGCAACCCCGATGCGGAAACTGCCGCTAAGGCTGCCGGAGCCGACTATGTAGGTCTTGACGAATATATCGACAAGATCAAGGGTGGTTGGACTGATGTTGATGTAATCATTACTCAGCCCGCTATCATGGGTAAGATTGGTGCTCTCGGCCGCATCCTCGGTCCTCGTGGCTTGATGCCTAACCCCAAGAGCGGTACTGTTACCAATGATGTAGCAAAGGCTGTTGAGGAAGTGAAGAAGGGTAAGATTGACTTCAAGGTCGACAAGAACGGTATCGTTCACTCTTCAATCGGAAAAGTTTCTTTCACTCCCGAACAGATGAAGGACAACGCACGCGAGTTCATCAACACCTTGATTAAGCTTAAGCCTGCTACTGCAAAGGGCACCTATATTAAGAGTATTTATCTTTCAAGCACTATGAGTCCCGGCATCAAGGTTGACTCTAAGTCAATCGATGTTTAACATTTAAAGACTACGCAAAATGAGAAAGGAAGATAAAGACATTATTATTGCCCAAATTGCTGACACGGTTAAGAATTACAGCTGCTTCTATCTCGTGGAAACAGCCGGATTGAACGCTGAAAAGACAAGCGATCTCCGCCGTGCTTGCAATAAAGCCGACATTAAGCTTCTCGTCGTAAAGAATACGCTTCTTCACAAGGCGCTCGAATCACTTGAGAATGCCGAAACGTATTCTGAACTCTATCCCAGCTTGAAGGGCTCAACATCGATTATGTTCTCGAATGTTGGAAATGCTCCCGCAAAGCTCATCAAGGAAGTCTTGAAGAAGGACAAGGATGCTACACTCCCCCGTTTTAAGGCTGCTTACGTAGAAGAAACAGTTTACGTAGGTGCTGAACAGCTCGATACACTTGCAAACATCAAGAGCAAGAACGAACTTATTGCCGATGTTGTTGCAATGCTCGAAGGCCCTGTACAGGGTGTTATCTCCGCGCTTGACGCCGGAACAACCATCCACGGACTTCTGGATGCTATTGAGGAAAAGAACGCATAATGCGCGGTTGACGCCTCGATAGACAAAACAATAAAAATAATAAATAGAAAAAACAATAACTTTTAAAATTTTAAGACGATGGCAGATATTAAAGCTATTGCTGAAGAATTAGTCAATTTGACCGTAAAGGAAGTAAGTGAACTCAAGGCTATCCTCAAGGATGAGTATGGTATCGAGCCCGCAGCTGCAGCTGTAGCAGTAGCAGCTCCCGCAGCCGGTGGTGCTGCTGAGGCTGAAGAGAAGTCTTCATTCGATGTTATCCTTAAGTCGGCCGGCGCAAGCAAGCTTGCAGTTGTTAAGCTTGTTAAGGAACTCACCGGACTTGGCTTGAAGGAAGCTAAGGAACTCGTTGACGGTGCTCCCAGCACAGTTAAGGAAGGTCTAGCCAAGGCTGACGCCGAAGGTCTGAAGAAGCAGTTGGAAGAAGCTGGCGCTGAAGTTGAACTTAAATAATATTGCCTGAACCTCAGGTAATTAGGTTAAGAATCATATCTTATAATGATTCTTAACCTTTTTGTGTTATATTTTAATTTGAGTTCCCTTAACGTTTTTATTTTAAATGTCAGTTTCATTAACAAAACCCCGTATCAATTTTGCATCGGTAAAGAATCCCCTTCCTTACCCTGATTTTCTCGAGGTTCAGCTGAAGTCATTTCAGGATTTCCTTCAGCTCGACACTCCTCCTGAAAAAAGAAATAATGAGGGACTTTATAAGGTGTTCGCCGAGAATTTCCCGATTGTGGACACTCGCAATAATTACGTACTTGAGTTTCTCGACTATTACATCGACCCCCCGCGCTACACAATCGAGGAGTGTCTTGAACGAGGACTCACCTACAGTGTACCCCTCAAGGCTAAATTAAAATTATATTGTACTGACCCCGATCACGAAGATTTTGAACCTAAGATACAGGATGTATTCCTTGGGCCGATTCCTTATATGACGGCGCAAGGTACATTTGTAATCAATGGAGCTGAACGAGTTGTCGTGTCGCAGTTGCACCGTTCTCCCGGTGTGTTCTTCGGACAGAGCACTCATGCCAACGGCACTAAGCTCTATTCGGCACGAATAATCCCGTTCCGTGGGTCTTGGATTGAGTTTGCAACTGACATCAACAACGTGATGTACGCTTACATCGACCGTAAGAAGAAACTTCCCGTTACAACTCTCTTGCGTGCGATAGGTCTTGAAAGCGATAAGGACATCATCGAAATCTTCGGCCTTGCTGAAGAAATCAAGGTCAATAAGACCAATCTTAAGAAGGCAATCGGACGCAAGCTGGCTGCCCGTGTATTGAAGACATGGGTTGAGGACTTCGTTGACGAAGACACCGGCGAGGTTGTGTCGATAGAGCGCAACCAGGTCGTGATTGACCGCGAAACCGTGCTCGAGGAAGAGCATATCCAGGAGATAATTGATGCAGGTGCGCAGACCGTACTCCTCCACAAGGAAGACGCAAATACCAGCGACTATTCGATAATCTTCAACACTCTACAGAAAGATACAAGTAACTCCGAAAAGGAGGCTATTCAATATATCTACCGACAGCTGCGCAACGCGGAGCCGCCGGATGATGCGTCGGCCCGTGAGGTAATCACCAACCTTTTCTTCTCGGAAAAGCGTTATGACCTCGGCGAAGTGGGTCGTTACCGCATCAACAAGAAGCTCAATCTCGGTACTTCGATGGATGTGAAGGTCCTTACCAAGGAGGATATAATCGCCATCATAAAGTATCTCATCGAGCTTATCAACTCAAAGACCGATGTCGACGACATCGACCACTTGAGCAATCGTCGCGTACGTACCGTAGGCGAGCAGCTCTACAACCAGTTTGGTGTGGGACTTGCTCGTATGTCGCGTACAATCCGCGAGCGCATGAATGTGCGTGACAACGAGGATTTCACTCCCATTGACCTTATCAATGCGAAGACAATCTCTTCGGTTATCAACACATTCTTCGGTACAAATGCACTTTCACAGTTCATGGACCAGACCAACCCCCTTGCCGAAATGACCCACAAGCGCCGTATGTCGGCCCTTGGCCCCGGCGGTCTTTCGCGTGAGCGCGCAGGTTTTGAGGTTCGTGACGTTCACTACACTCACTATGGCCGTCTTTGTCCTATCGAAACGCCTGAAGGACCTAACATCGGTCTTATCTCGTCATTGTGTGTGTATGCTAAAATAAACGACCTCGGATTTATCGAAACTCCCTACCGCAAGGTTGAGAACTCCAAGGTCAACATCAACAACGATGAAGTCGTATATCTGACTGCCGAAGTCGAGGAGGGTCAGGTGATTGCCCAGGGCAATGCTCCTCTTAACGATGATGGCACGTTTGTTCGTGAGCGCGTTAAAGCTCGTCTTGACGCCGACTTCCCCATCGTAGCTCCGAGCGAGGTCAACCTGATGGATGTATCGCCCACTCAGATTGCTTCTATCGCCGCATCGCTCATTCCGTTCCTTGAACATGACGATGCCAACCGTGCGTTGATGGGATCTAACATGATGCGTCAGGCAGTGCCTCTGTTGCGTTCCGAAGCTCCTATCGTGGGTACAGGCCTCGAGGGACAGCTTATACGTGACTCTCGTACTCAGATTACCGCCGAGGGCGACGGTGTCATTGAGTTTGTCGATGCTACAGTGATACGTATCCGCTATGACCGCACCGAGGATGAAGACTTTGTCGCATTCGAGGATTCGGTTAAGGAATACCACATACCAAAATTCCGAAAGACCAACCAAAGCACAACCATCGACCTTCGTCCTATATGCGAGAAGGGTCAGCGTGTGACTCCGGGCCAGATTCTCACCGAAGGTTACTCGACCGAAAACGGTGAACTTGCTCTCGGCCGCAACCTGAAGGTGGCCTTCATGCCTTGGAAGGGTTACAACTACGAGGATGCTATCGTGCTCAATGAGCGCGTGGTTCGTGAGGATATCCTCACCTCGGTTCACGTTGACGAGTATTCGCTCGAAGTGCGTGAAACCAAGCGTGGTATGGAGGAGCTTACAAGCGATATCCCCAATGTCAGCGAAGACGCTACCAAGGATCTCGACGAGCGCGGTATTATCCGTGTCGGCGCCCATGTAGCTCCCGGTGACATCATGATAGGTAAGATTACTCCTAAGGGAGAATCCGATCCCACTCCTGAGGAGAAGCTGCTTCGCGCCATCTTCGGTGACAAGGCCGGTGATGTGAAGGATGCTTCTCTCAAGGCAACTCCATCATTAAAGGGTGTTGTAATCGGCACCAACCTGTTCTCTCGTGCCGCCAAGAAAAAGAAAACCAAGAGTGCCAACGCACAGCTTCCCAAGCTTGACGAAGAGTATGAGGAAAAGCAGGCCGAGCTGATGGACATTCTTGTCAACAAGCTCATGGTGCTCACCGAAGGCAAGACCTCGCAAGGTGTCAAGGACTTCCTCGGTGCCGACATTATTGCCAAGGGTGCCAAGTTTACGCCTGCCGCTCTGAAGGGTATAAATTATGACACTGTCAACCTTTCAAAGTGGACTGCCGATGCTCACAAGAACGACATGATCCGTGCCACTATTGTGAACTATCTTCGCAAGTCAAAGGAGATCGATGCCGAGCTTCGTCGTAAGAAATTCGACATCTCGATCGGTGACGAGCTTCCCTCCGGAATCATGCAGATGGCTAAGGTATATGTCGCCAAGAAGCGTAAGATCAGCGTAGGTGACAAGATGGCCGGTCGTCACGGAAACAAGGGTATCGTGTCGCGTATAGTGCGTCAGGAGGATATGCCATTCCTTGCCGACGGTACTCCGGTCGATATCGTGCTCAACCCTCTGGGTGTGCCTTCACGTATGAACCTCGGTCAGATTTTTGAAACAGTTCTCGGTTGGTCGGGAGCTATTCTCGGCGATAAGTTTGCCACTCCTATCTTTGACGGCGCAAGCCTCGACGACCTTAACGAGTGGACCGACAAGGCCGGACTTCCCCGCTACGGAAAGACCTATCTTTACGATGGCGGCACCGGTGAGCGCTTCGACCAGCCTGCAACCGTAGGTGTAATCTACATGCTTAAGCTCGGTCACATGGTAGAGGACAAGATGCACGCACGTAGCATCGGTCCGTACTCGCTCATCACGCAGCAGCCTCTTGGAGGTAAAGCCCAGTTCGGTGGTCAGCGTTTCGGAGAAATGGAAGTTTGGGCGCTCGAGGCATTCGGCGCATCCCACATTCTCCAGGAGATTCTGACTATCAAGAGTGATGATGTAAACGGCCGTAGCAAGGCTTATGAGGCTATCGTCAAGGGCGAGCCCATGCCTCAGGCCGGAATCCCCGAGTCGCTTAACGTGCTTCTCCACGAGCTTCGCGGTCTTGGATTGAGCATCAACTTAGAGCAATAATTAATCACAGTAAAGAAAGGAAACACTAAAATATGGCTTTTAGAAAAGACAATAAATCAAAAACCGATTTCTCAAAGATTTCTATCGGACTTGCTTCGCCCGAGGAAATCCTTGAAAAGTCGAGCGGTGAAGTTCTCAAGCCCGAGACTATCAACTACCGCACCTACAAGCCCGAGCGTGACGGTCTGTTCTGCGAAAAGATATTCGGTCCGGTAAAGGACTATGAGTGTCATTGCGGAAAGTATAAGCGCATCCGTTACAAGGGCATTGTGTGCGACCGTTGTGGTGTCATGGTTACCGAGAAGAAAGTGCGCCGTGAACGCATGGGTCACATAAAGCTCGTCGTTCCCGTGGCTCACATCTGGTATTTCCGTTCGCTTCCCAACAAGATCGGTTATCTGCTCGGTCTTCCCTCAAAGAAGCTCGATGCTGTGATTTACTATGAGCGTTACGTGGTCATCCAGCCCGGACAGGCCGAAAACGTTCAGACACTCGATCTTCTCACCGAGGAGGAATACTTTGAAATCCTCGACAAGCTTCCTAAGGAAAATCAGTTGCTTGACGACAGCGACCCCAATAAGTTCATCGCCAAGATGGGTGCTGAGGCTGTATATGACCTGCTTACTCGTCTTGACCTCGATTCGCTCTCTTACGAGCTCCGTCACCGTGCCAATACCGACGGTTCGCAGCAGCGTAAGACCGAGGCGTTGAAGCGTCTTCAGATTGTGGAGTCGTTCCGTGCGTCAAAGCACCGCAATAAGCCCGAATGGATGATTCTTCAGGCGGTTCCCGTGATTCCGCCCGAACTCCGTCCTCTCGTACCCCTCGACGGTGGCCGTTTCGCTACCAGCGACCTTAACGACCTCTATCGTCGTGTGATCATACGTAACAATCGTCTTAAGCGTCTTATCGAAATCAAGGCTCCCGAAGTCATCCTTCGCAATGAGAAGCGTATGCTTCAGGAGGCTGTTGACTCGCTGCTCGACAACTCTCGCAAGTCGTCGGCAGTTAAGACCGAGGCCAATCGACCCTTGAAGTCGCTCTCCGACTCTCTCAAGGGAAAGCAGGGCCGCTTCCGTCAGAATCTTCTCGGTAAGCGTGTCGACTACTCTGCCCGTTCGGTAATCGTTGTCGGTCCCGAGCTTAAGATGCACGAGTGTGGTATCCCCAAAAATATGGCTGCCGAGCTTTACAAGCCTTTCATCATCCGCAAGCTCATCGAGCGTGGCATCGTGAAGACTGTGAAGTCGGCCAAAAAGATAGTTGACCGCAAGGAACCTGTCGTATGGGACATCCTTGAGCACGTTATGAAGGGTCACCCCGTTCTGCTTAACCGTGCCCCGACACTTCACCGTCTTGGTATCCAGGCATTCCAGCCCAAGATGATTGAAGGAAAGGCTATCCAGCTTCACCCGCTCGCATGTACGGCATTCAACGCCGACTTCGACGGTGACCAGATGGCTGTTCACTTGCCTCTTGGCAACGAGGCCGTGTTGGAGGCCCAGATGCTAATGCTCGGTGCCCACAACATCCTCAACCCCGCCAACGGTGCTCCTATCACAGTGCCTTCGCAGGACATGGTACTCGGTCTTTACTACATCACCAAGCTCCGCAAGGGCGATAAGGGTGAAGGCCTTAAGTTCTATGGTCCCGAAGAGGCTCAGATTGCTTACAATGAAGGCCGCGTGACTCTCCATGCTCCCGTTTCGGTAGTTGTGGACGATGTCGATGAAAACGGCAACCCCATCACTCATCTTGTTGAGAACACTTCAGTAGGCCGCGTGCTCGTAAACCAGTATGTGCCTAAGGAAATCGGTTATGTCAACCAGATTCTTTCTAAGAAGTCATTGCGCGACATCATCGGTAAGGTTATCAACACTTGCGGTGTGACCCGTTCGGCACAGTTCCTTGACGACATCAAGAACCTCGGATACTACATGGCATTCAAGGGCGGATTGTCGTTCAACCTCGGGGATGTGCTCATTCCGCCGGAAAAGGAGCAGCTTGTAGCTGAAGGTAACGAGCAGGTTCAGGAAGTGATGAACAACTATTCGATGGGATTCATCACCAACAACGAGCGTTACAACCAGATAATCGATATATGGACGCATGTCAACTCTCGACTCACCGATACGCTTATGAAGCAGATGACGGCCGCCAACCAGGGCTTCAACTCTGTATTCATGATGCTTGACTCGGGTGCCCGTGGTTCTAAGGACCAGATTCGTCAGTTGGCCGGTATGCGTGGTCTTATGGCTAAGCCCCAGAAGGCAGGTGCCGAAGGAGGTCAGATTATCGAGAACCCGATTCTTGCCAACTTCAAGGAGGGCCTTTCAGTGCTTGAGTACTTCATCTCAACCCACGGTGCCCGTAAGGGTCTTGCTGATACCGCATTGAAGACCGCCGACGCAGGTTACCTTACCCGTCGTCTTGTCGATGTGGCTCATGATGTCATCATCCATGAGGAGGATTGCGGTACGCTCCGTGGTCTTGTATGCACCGAAATCAAGAACAACGAGGAAGTTGTGGCATCGCTTGGCGAGCGCATCCTCGGCCGTGTATCGGTTCACGACATCATCGATCCCATCTCGGGTGAGCTTATCGTTGCCTCGGGTGAGGAAATCGATGAAGTTGCTGCCAATCGCATCAACGAGTCGCCCATCGAGTCGGTTGAAATCCGCTCGGTACTTACCTGTGAGTCCAAGAAGGGTGTTTGTGCCAAGTGCTATGGACGCAACTTGTCCAACAACCGTCTTGTGCAGAAGGGTGAGGCTGTAGGCGTGATTGCCGCTCAGTCAATCGGTGAGCCCGGTACCCAGCTTACTCTTCGTACATTCCACGTCGGTGGTGTCGCTTCAAACATCGCTGCCGTATCTACTATAACCTCACGCTATGAAGGCGTGCTTGAAATCGAGGAACTCCGCACGGTTGAAACTGCTGAGAAGGGCGCCAACGGAAAGCCCGTACATGTAGTGATTGGCCGTCTTGCCGAGATGCGTATCATCGACCCCAACACCAAGATGATGCTCACCAACGCCAACATTCCTTACGGTTCTAAGCTTTACTTCGGCAATGGCGACACTGTCACCAAGGGCGATGTAATATGCGAATGGGACCCCTTCAACGCCGTCATCATTTCGGAAGTAGGTGGTAAGATTGAATTCCAGAATCTTGTTGAGAACGTTACATATCGTGTAGATTATGACGAGCAGACAGGACTTGAGGATAAGATAATAATCGAGTCAAAGGATCGTACACGCGTTCCCGAGGCCAACATCGTCGATGCCAACGGTCAGGTGATTAAGACCTATGCACTGCCTGTGGGCGCTCACCTCATGGTTGAGAACGGTGCCGATGTCGCTCCCGGCGAGGTATTCGTCAAGATTCCTCGTTCGGCAGGTAATGCCGGTGATATCACCGGTGGTCTGCCCCGTGTTACCGAGCTCTTTGAGGCACGTAACCCGTCCAACCCCGCTATCGTTTCGGAAATCGATGGTGAGGTTAAGTTTGGCAAGGTTAAGCGAGGCAACCGTGAGATATCGGTTACTTCCAAGCTTGGCGAAGTCAAGAAGTACCTCGTTCCGCTGTCGAAGCAGATTCTCGTTCAGGAAAACGACTATGTGCGCGCCGGAACTCCGCTCTCCGACGGTGCCATCACTCCTGCCGACATCCTCAACATCATGGGTCCCACTGCCGTTCAGGAATACATCGTCAACGAGGTTCAGGATGTGTACCGCATGCAAGGTGTGAAGATCAACGACAAGCACTTTGAGGTAATCGTGCGTCAGATGATGCGCAAGGTCAACATCCTCGATCCGGGTGACACTTGCTTCCTTGAGCAGCAGGTTGTCGACAAGCGTGAGTTCATGGAAGAGAACGACCGCATCTGGGGTAAGAAAGTGGTTGTCGATGCCGGTGACAGCGAAAATGTAAAGCCCGGTCAGATTATCACAGCACGCAAGCTGCGTGACGAGAACTCAGCCCTCAAGCGTCGCGACCTCAAGACCGTGACTGTGCGTGAAGCTGTTCCTGCTACATCCGAGCAGATACTTCAGGGTATCACTCGCGCTGCATTGCAGACCTCAAGCTTCATGTCGGCTGCATCGTTCCAGGAAACCACCAAGGTGCTCAATGAAGCCGCTATCAACGGTAAGGTGGACACTCTTGAAGGTATGAAGGAGAACGTTATCTGCGGTCATTTGATCCCTGCCGGTACCGGACTTCGTGAATACGACAGCCTTGTTGTTGCCGGAAAGGACGATATTGACACTGTGTTTGACTCTGCCGATGTAATCGACATTGCTCACACTGAAGTTAAGTAAGCACTTTTAATAAGTTAAACTATACGAGAAAAGGCTGTCGCATTTGCGGCAGCCTTTTCTGTGTTTAGGATTGTGCTTGGTTTATCTCGGCTCTATCTTGGGTGCCGACGGAGCAGGCATGATTGCAGCTACAGCGCCTTCAACCTCTTCCTCGGTCATGAAACCTATGTTGCGGTTGATTACGCCTTCCTTGTCGACAAAAAGGATTGTAGGCACAGATGTAACGCCATATTGCTCGGCAAGTTGAGGAGCTTTGTCAATGTCTACATATATGAAGTTGACCTTGCCCTTGTATTTCTTTGCAAGCTTGTGGAATATGGGCTTAAACTGCTTGCAGGGCGGACACCATGTCGCCGAGAAGTCGACTACTACGGGCATAGGCTGTGCACCGCCGAACTCCAGAATGTCATTGGGCCCGAGTTCTATCGGGGCGCCTTCCGATTCGTTTACGGCTTCGGCTGTGGCCTCGGCCTCTTTCACCTCCTTGGATGTCGAGTTGCCGCATCCTGTAATCATTGCTCCTGAAATCAAGATCGCTGCTGCTAAAAATGCTATCTTTTTCATTACTTATGAATTTATAAATTGAGTTAATCCTATATATAAGGAACAAGGTGTCCCAATAAATTGAAACACCTTGCGGAGAAATAAGGTTCACGCCTCATTGGAGGTGTGTCGGAATTTGCATTAGAGGGACGATGCGAGAGCGCCGTTGGTCTTGCGCACTGCTGCTGCGCTCTTGGCGAAGAGAGCTTTCTCCTCTTCGTTAAGGTTGACATCGACAATCTTCTCGATACCGTTGCGGCCAAGCAAGCAGGGAACGCCTATGCAGATGTCACTTTCGCCATATTCACCTTCTACGAGTGCCGAGCAGGGGATTACTCGCTTCTGGTCATGGAGCACTGCTGCTACTACGGCTGCCGATGCTGCACCGGGTGCATACCATGCTGATGTGCCGAGAAGACCGGTAAGAGTGGCTCCGCCTACCATTGTGTCGGCTGCTACCTTGTCAAGCGTTTCCTTGTCAAGTAGTGTGCTTACGGGAATACCGCGATAAGTTGCGTAGCGGGTCAAGGGAATCATTGTAGTGTCACCGTGACCGCCTATTACCATACCTTCAACTTCGTTGGGGTTGGCTCCGAGTGCTACGCTGAGGAAGTATTTGAAACGTGAGCTGTCAAGTGCGCCGCCCATACCGATGATGCGGTTCTTGGGAAGACCTGAAGTCTTGTGGATAAGATAGGTCATTGTGTCCATGGGGTTGGATACGCACAAGATCACTGCATTGGGTGAATATTTGAGTACGTTGTCGGTAACTGACTTAACGATACCTGCGTTTACTCCGATGAGCTCTTCACGAGTCATGCCCGGCTTACGGGGTATACCTGATGTGATTACTACTACATCTGAACCTGCAGTCTTCTCATAGTCGTTGGTCACGCCCACCATGTGAGTGTTGATGGTAAGCAGATTGGCGGTCTGCATGATGTCCATCGTCTTACCTTCGGCAAGACCCTGCTTGATGTCGATGAGTACGACTTCGTCAGCTACGTTGTTAGTTACAAGAACATTAGCACAAGTGGCGCCTACGTTTCCTGCGCCTACTACGGTTACCTTTGACATAATTATCTTGATTTATTTGGTTAAAGTAATTGTCATTCGCTTTATATAATTTCCGGTAATACAAAATTAGTGAATAATTCGATAAGGACGAACTATTAACTTAAATTTATGTCGATTGTAAATTAAAATGTCTGATTAGAGCTCAATTTCGCCAAGGCCTTGTCTGATTATTTCAGGATTTGAGCTGTCGGTGATGTCTATAACGGTCGACGGCTCGGTGCCTCCTTCACCTCCGTCGATTACGATATCCACAGTGTCGGAGTATCGCATCGCTATGGACTCGGGATTGATTGCTTCATCCTCGGTGTCCCATTGTATGGAAGTGGTAAGCAATGGCGAGTCCATGCGCATGGCTATTTCTCGGGCTATGGCGTTGTCGGGGATTCTCACACCTACGGTCTTTCGTCCTTTGAACACTTTGGGTAGTGTCGTGGAAGCCGGGAGCAGGAAGGTGAAAGGGCCGGGCAGATTGTCCTTCATGATTCGGAATGCGCGATTGTCGATGCGGGCATATTCGGCCGATTGCGATATATCGTGACAGATAATCGACAGGTTGGTCTTGGCCGGATTTATTCCTTTTATGCGGCATATACGCTCAATAGCCTGATTGTTGAGCGCATTGCAGCCTATCGCATATAGCGAGTCGGTGGGGTATATTATAATACCGCCGTCGCGAAGGGTGTTGATCACGAGCTCCATGTATTTTTCATTGATGCTCGTCGGATACATTGGAAGGATTGTCATGTCTATGTCCGGTTATGCCAGCACCCCCATAGTGCTGACAAAGGCAAATTTAGCAACACTTTTCCAATAATCCAAATAGAAAATACAACACCGCCGCTACGGCATTGACGCGGTAGCGGCGGTGTCGGTGTTGTTACTGTTGTTGTCAGATGGTGTTGAGCATCTCCTTAACGGCGGTTTCAAGTTGTGTGTCACCTCCCTGAAGCTGAACTTCAGGAGTGTTGTAAACCTTGATGTCGGGTTGTAGTTCGTGATTTTCAAGATAGTTTCCGTCCATATCCTTGCATCCTACTTGAGGGATGCCGAATACCAGCGATGGATCTATCTGCGTTTCCCACCATACGGCTGTCATTGTGCCGGGAACGGGAGTGCCTATGAGTTTGCCTATGCCGAGCGTTTTGTAAACCCATGGGAAGCCGTGGGCATTGGAGTAATTGTCCTCGCACACGAGTACACATGAGGGCTTGAGCCATTTTGTGAACGGGTCGCTGCCGATGTAGCTGTTACGGGGTGTGTAACGTGCATATTCCTTACCGTCGAGCAGTGTCGCAAGGTCGTCGTGCAGCCAGCCTCCGCCGTTATGACGAGTGTCTACGATAACAGCGTCGCAGTTGCGATAACGGCCGAGAAGGTCTGAGAACACGGTGCGGAAACTCGGGCTGTCCATGCCCTTGACATGTACATAGCCAACCTTGCCGCCCGAGAGTTGTTCGACACGCTTGCGGTTGTTTTCTACCCAGCGTTTGTAAAGGAGGTCGCTTTGGGTGCCGTAGCTTATGGGCTTTACCTTCTCTTCAAATCTCTTGCCCGTAGAGGGGTCGAGCACTGTCAACATTACGCTTTTGCCTGCTTTGCCTGCGAGCATGGGGTAGTAATCCTTGCCGCGCTCGATTGTCTTTCCGTTGATTTTCTCGATTATGCAGCCTTTGGTAATTTTATTGTCGGCTTTGGTCAGCGGCCCCTGTGCTATGATTTGGGTTATCTTCAATCCGTCGCCGTCGTAGCTTTCGTCATAGAAAGCTCCGAGTGATGCTGTGGCGGGAGCTGATGTTGATGAATAGTAGCGGGCACCTGTGTGTGAGCCGTTTAGTTCGCCGAGCATTTCCGAAAGCATGTCGCGGAAATCGTAATTATTGTTGATGTAGGGTAGATATTTGCTGTAATCCTCGCGGAATGAGGCCCAGTCGATACCGTGGATTTCAGGGTCGTAGAACTTGTCGTTGACCTGTCGCCATGCATGGTTGAATATATAGTCGCGTTCTTCGGCGGGACGGTAGTTAAATTCGGCAGCGAAGGGTATTGACTTTGTATTGGCATCCTTTATATTGATCTGTGTTAGACCGCCTCTTGATATCAGAAAAGCCTTTTCTCCGTCTTTGTCGGTAAGTAACGGTCCGTAACCCACACCTTTTATCAGTAGCTTTGTCGAGTTTTCTTTAAGGTCATGCAACCATAAGTCATATCCGCCCTCAAATGAGGTACAATAATATAGTTTGTCGCCCTTCTTGGATAGCAGCGCGTCACCGAGGTTTGAAGAATTGACAGTTAGGCGCATTATGCGGTCACGTCGATTGTCGAGTTCAAGCTTGATGGGCTTGATTTCGTCCTCTTTTTCGACTTTGTCCTTCTTGCCTTTGCCTTTTTTATCTTTCTTGTCTTTTTTGTCGTCGTTTGCCGATGACTCCTTATCTTTTTTGTCCTTTTCAGCTTCTTCGGCAAGGGCGATCTCCTCCTTCGAAAGTTGGAATTTATCCCATGCTTCATCATCGAAGAACATTATGTAGACATCGGAGTGCGATCCCCAGCTTCCGTGGCTGCGGTAACCGGCTCGGTCTGAATTCCATATCATGGCTTTGCCGTCAAGTACCCATTTGGGATTGGTGTCGGAGTAACCGCTTTCGGTGAGATTTACCGTTTCACCGCTTCCATCGGCCTTGATTAGGGCTATGTCCTTGTTGTTCCATCCTCCTACGCCGATGTATTCGGTCAGGAACCAGCGTCCGTCGGGTGACCATGCAAATGATTGGTCGCCGTCGGAGTAGGAATAGTTATACTTGCCTTCCATGACTGTGCGCACATCTTTGCTTTTGCGATTGATAACTCTTATCGCCGAGCGGTCCTCGAGAAATGCAACTTCCTTGCCGTCGGGCGAATAGAGCGGCTGGAACGATGTCTTGTCGCCTGTCACAAGCGGTTTCTCCTCGATTTCCTGTGCGTAGGTGAAGTATTTGTCGTCATCGCGCACGATTGAACTTTCATAGATTCCCCATGTTTCACCACGTTCGGCCGAGTATACGAGAGAGCGTCCGTCGGGACTGAAATCGATGTTGCGCTCCTGTTGGGGAGTGTCGGTTATCTGCTTTGTTGTGCGGTATTCCACTGATGTCACGTAGACATCGCCGTGTACTATGAATGCCACTTCTTTGCCTGAAGGCGACACTGCAATGTCGGTGGCTCCGCTGCTTATGAGTCGGTTTACGAGTTTCTGCTCGGTGATGTCCGATGTTATTGCTACGCTGACTTTGGATGGTTGGGAGCCTTCGGTCACGGTGTATATCTCGCCGTCATATCCGTAACATAGCTTGCCGTCGTTGGAGGTGGTGAGGAATCTCACGGGATGCTTTGGATGTGATGTTATCTTTACGGTATTTTTTCCGTCGATTGTCGACTTGTAGACATTGAAGTTGCCGTCACGTTCACTCAGGTAGTAATAGGCGCTTCCGTCGGCTTTCCACACAGGGTTGCGGTCCTCGCCGTTGAAGTCGGTGAGCTTGCGATAGCTGCGGTTGCCGTCGGTGGTGCAAAGCCATATATCGCGTGTTATTGACGATGTGTGGTGCTTGCGCCATGTGTCCTCATATCCTTTCATGTCGTTATATAGAAGCTGCTTGCCGTCGGGGCTTATCGACAGGTTCTCCATTGCCAGCGATGAATACAGCTTGGGTCGTCCGCCGGTGGTCGACACGTTGTAGATTTGCGGGAATTGTTTTGACGGGAACTGGCTGTCGTTTACATCGGGCTGTATTGAAGCCGTGTAGAGCACATGCTCGTTGTCAAGGAATGTTTCGGGCATTTCGCTTGCCGAGTGAGTGGTGAGCCGTGTGGGTGCACCTCCCTCGCGGGGCATGATGTAGATGTCAAAACTGCCTTCGCGATCCGAAGCAAAGGCGATGCTCTTTCCGTCGGGCGACCACACAGGGCGTGTGTCGTAGGCCGGATTGGTTGTCAACTGTGTGGCGCGGCCTCCCGTCGACGGGACGGTGAAAATGTCGCCCTGATAGCAGAATGCGATGCTCTTTCCATCAGGTGATATGGCCGGATATCGCATCCATAGCGGTGACTCGGCTGCTTCGGCAACAGCTGCCACTGCAATAGCTCCTGCAATTAAAAATAACTTTTTCATTAGTATGTGATAATGTGATTGTATGTAATTATTCACAAAGATAATTATTTATTGTCGCTTGTAACGCTATTTACGCTACGAATTGTTGTTGAGGTGACAATAATGCCTGCCGAATTTTAGGGTAGCGTTATTTTCAACTGTGTTAAGCTTTTTAGTGAAATTTTTTATAACTTTGGGGAAGAATCCAATAAATTAAGCTTTAACCTAAATGAAAAGACCAATCATTGGCATGTTGGCGTTATGTTCGTCGGTAATTGCTATGGGCGAAACGGTGGATGTCAAGACGCTTGAGTACACGGGCCCTTATCCCGTGCAGATGCCATTAATGTTTGACAGTGTGGATGTTAATTCACGCAAGTTTGATGTGAAGTCACTGCTTGACACTCACGTGTCGCAGGCGACATCACGCAATCCCGTGATGTTTTCGGGTGATGTGGCTCCGGGAAGTGACGATGCCTATGCATTGCATCTGCTCGGTTTTACAGTGGAAAACCGTCACTATGCCAAGGCTTCACTGAATGTGAAGGGACTTAAGAATTACAATGTATATGTCGACGGCCGTAAACTTGAAGGTAATCAGCTTGTGCTTACTCCCGCAACTCACAAGATTACCGTGAAGTATCTCAGCGAGAAAGGTAAGAGCGACTCGATAAAGGTGAGCCTTGACTCGGAGCATCCCGAGCTGCTGAAAATAGGCACCGGAATATCACGCATGTACACGCTCGACGATGTACTGCACGGTACGAGAATATCGTCTACAAGCATCTCGCCTGACGGCAAATACATGATAACATCCTACTATCACACTCGCAAGGGTGGGGCATACGAATATGTGTACCGTATCTCCGATGTCGCTACGGGTAATGTCGTAACTGAAACATCGGAAGCTATAAAGTGGATGCCTAAGGGAAGCCGCTACTACTATACACGCAACACCAACGACGGCCGTGCGTTATATGCAGTCGATGTCGCCACGGGACGCCGTGACCTCCTTGCGTCAGACATCCCTAATGAATGGTTCACCATATCACCTGACGAGAGCTATCTTATGATTACATCGGTTCAGATTGGTCCAAAGGAGAGCCCCGATGTGTATGAAATCATTCAGCCCGAGGATCGTCAGCCGGGTTGGCGTGACCGCTATATGTTGGCTAAATATGACCTCGCAACAGGTGTTCAGCAGCCTATTACATTCGGACATAACAGCGTTTCGCTATCTGATATATCGGACGACGGCAAGAAGTTGCTCGTGCGCACATCACGCAGTCGCTTGACATCACGCCCCACTACTCTTACATCGTTGTATGTAATCGACCTTGCTACAATGACCTCCACTCCCGTGGTCGAGAATGACGGATTTATTTCGGGTGCTGTGTTCTCACCCGATGCCACAAAGGTGCTTGCTTCGGGTTCGCCCGAATCATTTGACGGCGTAGGCCGCAACCTGCCTGAAGGACGCACTCCGAGCATGGTAGAGGAGCAGCTCTATCTCATAAACATTGCCGACCGCAAGGTGACGCCTCTTACCAAGGAGTTTGACCCCAACATTCAGCAGCGTGTCTGGAGCCGTGCCGACAACATGATCTATTTTACCGCCGAGAACCGTGACATGTATAGTCTTTACCGACTTAATCCCGCTAACGGCGACATAACCATGATTCCCGTGCCCGAAGATCTTGTAAAAGGTATATCGTTACCCGATGCAGGCCGCACTATGGCATGGTTCGGTCAGGGTGCCTCCAATTCCGACCGCCTTTACAAGCTCGACACCAAGACACTCAAGTCGACATTGATCGACGACCCTGTTAAGGATCAGCTTAAGGATGTAGTGCTTGGCGAGTGCCGCCCCTGGAGCTTCAAGAGCTCACGTGGCGACAGCATCCACGGGCGTTTCTATTTGCCGCCTAATTTCGATCCCGCATCAAGTTACCCGATGATAGTTAATTACTATGGCGGTTGCAGCCCCACAAGCCGTAACTTTGAGAGCCGCTATCCCCATCATGCCTATGCGGCGTTGGGTTACGTGGTATTTGTAATCGAGCCCAGCGGTGCTACCGGTTTCGGACAGGAATTTGCATCGCGTCACGTAAATACGGCAGGTGACGGTGTCGCTCAGGATATAATCGAGGGTACCAAGCAATTCTGTGCCGAACATCCCTATGTCAACACAAAAAAGATAGGTTGTATAGGTGCTTCCTACGGAGGATTCATGACTCAGTATCTGCAGACGAAGACCGATATTTTCGCAGCCGCCATATCTCATGCCGGAATCAGCGACCACACAAGCTATTGGGGCGAAGGTTACTGGGGATACTCCTACAGCGAAGTGTCGATGGCCAACAGCTATCCGTGGACTCACCCCGACCTCTATGTGAAGCAGAGCCCGCTGTTCAATGCCGACAAGATACACACTCCGTTGCTCTTCCTTCATGGCGATAAGGACAATAACGTGCCTGTGGGCGAGAGCATCCAGATGTTTACCGCATTGAAGCTCCTCGGTCGTGAAACTGCATTTGTGGCCGTTGCCGATCAGGATCACCATATAACCGATTACGGTAAGCGCATCAAGTGGCAGAACACCATTTATGCATGGTTTGCAAAGTGGCTTCAGGACGATCCCGAGTGGTGGAATGCCATGTATCCTGCAAAATCGTTGTAAAACAGTAAATCCGTTATGATGACGCATAATTGTTGGTCAAGTCGGTCGATCAAGTGCATTTTGATGGCACTGGCATTGTTGTGGACGAGCACGAGTGCTTATTCACAATCCGAGGCTGTCGACAGTGTGACGCTGTCATCAAGGCGGGTTGATGATAATCCTTACCAGTTCTCATTGGGACAGCTGGCCGTGCCGGCTGTCCTGATTGGTGTCGGAGCCGCCGGTCTTTCGGGCACATGGCTTAAGCACAGCGGTTCGTCGGGAGGCACTCAGGCACCCGACAACATAGCGCGTTTCGTGCCTCTTGCCGCTATGTACGGTTTAAGACTTTGCGGTGTCAAGGGACGCCACAATTATGTCGACATGACAATAGTGTCGGCCACGGCTTATGCCATCATGGGTGTTACGGTCGCTTCGGTGAAGGGGATTGTGCGGTCGGAGCGGCCCGATGGAAGTGACATGCGCTCTTTCCCGTCGGGACATGCGGCAGCCGCCTTTGTGGGGGCTGAACTGCTTCGACGCGAATATTGGAACGTGTCGCCTTGGATAGGTGTCGGAGGATATGCCGTAGCTGTAGGCACCGCCGCGCTGCGACTGCATCACGGCCGGCACTGGATTAACGATGTCCTTGCCGGTGCCGGAGTGGGAATACTGAGCGCCCAGGCTGCCTATTGGCTCTATCCGGTGATATCTCATGCTCTATTCCCGCGAAGAGATAACACAAACAAGATGGCGGTGACGCTTGCTCCATGTTGGTATGGACGAGGAGGCGGCATTGCATGCGCGATGACCTTTTGATTAATTTGTGCCCATGAAAATTCACATGACAGTTAAAATATTAATGCCAATCATATAACCAAAAACATTAACGCACACAGTTATGAAGTTAATTAAAAGTCTTATCGCGTCGGCTTTTATGGCAATGTCGGTGACGGGTTTCGCTATCGACAATGTCGGAATCACTACGACATCATTGTCGCCCGACCGATTTACATTGATACAGGATGGCAGGTCGCTGCCTGTATATGTTGATGACGCCGACGATTCAGGAGTAAAAATTGCTGTACGTAACCTTGCAGCCGACTTCGGTCGAGTAACGGGGCGTGACGCAGTGCTTGCCGCTGCTCCGTCGGAATCGCGCATGATTATAGTTGGAACTCTCGATTCTCCTGTCATGCAGCGCATCGCAAAAGCGGGGAAGATAGATGCATCACAACTTAAAGGAAAGTATGAGAAATATTTGATGTCGACAGTGCAGTCGCCTCTGCCAGGAGTCGATGAGGCTCTTGTGATTGCGGGTAGTGACCGTCGAGGAGCAATATATGGCGTATACGAGCTTTCGGAGCAGATAGGTGTGTCGCCTTGGTATGACTGGGCTGATGTTCCTGTTGTTCATAACGAAAATATGTCGATGTCACGCGGTACCTACACAGCCGGCGAGCCAGCTGTGAAATATCGCGGCTTGTTCCTTAACGATGAGGCTCCGTGCCTTACCGGATGGGTGAAGAATACCTACGGAACCGATTACGGTGACCATCGTTTCTATGCACGCGTGTTTGAACTCATATTGCGTCTTCGCGGTAATATGATGTGGCCGGCCATGTGGGGCTGGGCTTTCTATGCCGATGATCCTGAAAACAGCAAGACCGCCGATGAAATGGGCGTGGTTATGGGAACATCACATCATGAACCCATGGCGCGCAACCATCAAGAGTGGGCGCGTAACCGCAAAGAATACGGCGCATGGAATTATGATACCAACCAAGAGGTGATAGACCGCTTCTTTGTTGAGGGAATCGAGCGTGCCAAGAACACTGAGGACATCGTGACTATAGGTATGCGTGGCGACGGTGACGAAGCCATGAGCGCCGAGGCCGATGTGAAGTTGCTTAAGAAAATCATAGACAATCAGCGCAAAATCATAAGCAAGGTAACGCACAAGAAAGCGTCGGCCACTCCGCAGGTGTGGGCTTTATATAAAGAGGTGCTTGAATATTACGAAAAGGGATTGCGTGCCCCCGATGATGTGATATATCTTTTGTGTGACGATAACTGGGGCAATGTGCGTCGTCTTCCCAATGCCGAGGAGCGTAAGCATCCGGGCGGATGGGGAATGTATTACCATGTCGACTATGTGGGTGCTCCCCGTAACTCGAAGTGGCTTAACGTGACTCCTATACAGAATATGTGGGAGCAGCTTAGCCTGACTTATAAATATGGTGTCGACAAGCTTTGGGTTCTCAACGTGGGCGACCTTAAGCCGATGGAGTATCCTATAACGTTGTTTATGGACATAGCATGGAGGCCTGAAAAATATTCAGCACATAATCTGCTTGAACATACTTTGGAATTCTGCTGTCAGCAATTCGGTGAAGCACAGGCTCCCGAAGCTGCCCGTATATTGAATCTCTACAGCAAATATAACGGACGAGTGACTGCCGAGATGCTTGATCGCCGCACCTATAACCTTAACACCGGCGAGTGGCGCAAGGTAGCCGACGAATATGTGCGTCTTGAGGCCGAGGCTATGCGACAGTACATGACGCTTGAACCGCAATATCGTGACGCATACAAGCAATTGATACTTTTCCCCGTTCAGGCCATGTCAAATATCTATGAAATGTATTATGCCCAGGCGATGAACCTGAAGCTCTTTGAGGAAGGCAATCCCGAGGCCAATATGTGGGCCGACAAGGTGGAGCGTTGCTTCAACCGTGACGCAGAACTCATGCGCGACTACAACGAGGTAATGGCCGATGGTAAATGGAATGGAATGATGACGCAGAAGCACATAGGCTATCGTAGTTGGAACGACAACTTCAGAGCCGATACAATGCCCATGGTAAAACGCATCGACAATCCCGATGATTGCAAGGGCGGTTATGTGTTCACTCCCTCCAACGGATTTGTGAGCATGGAAGCCGAGCATTACTATTCGCTGACCGAACCGACAAGCGATGCACGCTGGACGGTGATTCCCTACATGGGCCGCACACTTAGCGGAATTTCGGTAATGCCTCCCACCGAGCAGGTCGACGGAGCATCGCTCACCTATCGCATGACACTGCCCGACACCGTAACCAATGTGACTGTACGTGTCATCGTGAAGTCGACACTTGATTTCCTTGACAAGGGCGGACTTTGCTACACGGTGGCTCTTGATGGAGGTGACGCACAGTCGATAAACTTCAACAGCAATCTCAACGAGAATCCCGAAAACATTTACAGCGTGTTCTATCCCACCGTTGCCGGACGCGTAGTGGAGAAGAGCGTTACGCTGCCTGTAAAGAAGGGCGCCAAATATCATGACTTGGTGGTTGCTCCTTCAGATCCGGGAATCGTATTCGAGAAAATAGTCGTTGACTTTGGCGGATACATACCTTCATTCCTGTTTATGGATGAGTCGTCATGCTCACGTAATTCAAAATAACCTCATAACATAAGTATCATGAATAATATACAAGCTACAAGCGGCAAGATGACAAATTACCGTTGGGTTATTTGTACGATGCTGTTTTTCGCATTGGTCATCAACTATCTCGACCGTCAGGTGCTGTCGTTGACTTGGGTCAATTTCATAGCTCCCGAGTTTAACTGGGGCCCCGACGATTACGGATTGATAACCGGATGCTTCTCACTCGTTTATGCCGTGGGAATGTTATTTGTAGGCAAGTTTATCGACTACATAGGCACTCGCCGCGGTTATATGTGGGCGATAGGAATATGGTCGTTCGGCGCTTGCCTTCACGCCTTCTGTGGTGTGCTCACCAACGGCATAGTGTCAGGCGACTGGATTCTGTCGTTCACGGGAGCACGCGAGCACTTGATGGAGCTGCAGTCGGTGGCCAATGTGTCGATGATGATAACCACAGTGAGTGTGTGGCTGTTTCTTGTGGCACGTTGCGTACTGTCGGTGGGAGAGAGCGGAAACTTCCCTTGCTCGATCAAGGCTGTCGCCGAGTATTTTCCCAAGAAGGATCGCGGATTTGCTACAGGTGTGTTCAATTCGGGCTCACAGATAGGTGCATTGCTCGCCCCGTTCACCATACCCTTGATAGCCCGTCACTACGGATGGGAGATGGCGTTCCTGCTCATCGGAGCCCTGGGCTTCGTGTGGATGGGTGTGTGGGTGTTTGTTTACAAGGAGCCGCGCAAGAATCCCCGTGTCAATGAGGCCGAGCTTGCATATATCGAACAGGACGGCATAGGCGAGGACAATCCCGAGTGTGACGCTTCGTCGAAATGCAGCGAGCCTGAGGTGGGAGTGTTCCAGGCGTTTACTTTCCGCCAGACATGGGCGGTGATTTTCGGCCGTTTCCTTCCCGACTCGGTGTGGTGGTTCCTGCTGTTCTGGGCCCCTGCATTCATCAGCAATGTCTACGGTTATCCCACCGATTCAACTGAGGGAATGCTCGCCATATTCACCATCTACCTTATTTCGATGCTTTCGTTGGGCGGCAGTTATTTGCCTACGTTCTTCATCAACCGCAATCGTGTCAATCCTTACAAGGGTCGCATGCGCGCCATGCTGATATTCGCACTGTTCCCGCTGCTCGGAATGCTTGTGATGCCTCTCGGCCAGATGTCGATGTGGTATCCGGTAGTCATAATAGGCATAATGGCCGCCGCTCATCAGAGCTGGAGTGCCAATGTCTACAATGTGGTCAGCGACATGTTCCCGAAATCGGTTGTCGCTACGGTGACGGGTGCTGCGGGTCTTGCCAGCGGTCTTGGAAGCTTCACATCCAACTATGGTGCCGGAAAGCTTTTCAAGTACGCTACCGATACCGACATGCAGTTCCTTGGCTTTTCGGGTGAGAATGCCGGTTACATGATTGTGTTCCTGATTGCATCGGTAGCTTATCTGGTAAGCTGGATTGTGATGAAAGTTCTTGTGCCCCGATACAAGCTTGTGGAGTTAAAAAAGAGATAAATCAATAATAAATTCATCGTCAATGAATCCTAAATTACCATTTATGAATCCCGACTTCATGCTCCAGAACGACACAGCCAAGCGGCTCTATCGCGAGCATGCTGCCAATATGCCCATAATCGACTATCACTGCCACCTGTCGCCCAAAATGATAGCCGAGGACCATCGATTTTCGACAATTACCGAGCTGTGGCTTGGCGGCGACCACTACAAGTGGCGTGCGATGCGCACCAACGGTGTCGACGAGCGTTACATAACAGGTGATGCAAGCGACTGGGAGAAGTTTGAGAAATGGGCCGAAACAGTGTCTTACGTTATGCGCAATCCGCTCTATCACTGGAGTCACATGGAGCTGCGCACCGCATTCGGGATTACCGACACGCTGAATGCACAGTCGGCTCGCCGAATCTATGATATATGCAACGAGAAACTCGCCGGACCGGGAATGACCGCCCGCGGCCTTATGGAGCATTACAATGTAGAGGTGGTGTGTACGACCGACGATCCCGTGGATACTCTTGAATACCACAAGGCGATAAGGGAGAGCGGGTTCAAGGTCAAGGTATATCCGGCATGGCGTCCCGACAAGGCCATGGCCGTGACCGATCCTGAGTCATATCGAGCCTACATCGCGACGCTTGGCAAGGCTGCCGATGTCGACATAACATCTTACGCCGACCTGATGGAAGCGCTGCGTGTGCGTCACGATTTCTTTGCTTCGCAGGGATGTCGCATTGCCGATCATGGAGTGTCGCAGTTCCCGTGGGCCGAGTGCAGCGAGGCTGAAGCTTCGGCATTGTTTGACAAGGTCATGAGCGGACAGATGCTTGCCTCCGATGAAGTAATCAAGCTGCAGACCTCGATATTGCTCGACCTTTGTCGCATGAATCATGAGAAGGATTGGGTGCAGCAGTTCCACTTCGGTGCTATGCGTAACGTTAATACGCGAATGTTCCGCAAACTGGGCCCCGACACCGGCTTTGACACGATAGGCAGCTACAACTGTACGGAGGCTATAGCACGCTTCCTTGATGCGCTCGACCGTGACAATTGCCTTGCAAAGAGCATCTTATATAATCTCAATCCGAGCGACAACGTTTGGCTGGCAGCCATGATCGGTAATTTCCAGGACGGTTCGGTGCCGGGAAAGATTCAGATGGGTTCGGCCTGGTGGTTCAACGACAACCGATTCGGCATGGAAGCGCAACTCAATGCACTGTCGATGCAGAGCCTGTTCAGTCGCTTTGTGGGAATGCTCACCGACTCCCGTTCATTTGTGTCATATCCTCGTCACGATTATTTCCGACGCATTGTGTGTACGTTAATAGGGCGTGACATCGAGGAGGGCAAGATTCCGGTGAGCGAGCTTACACGAATAGGGAAGATGGTTGAGGATATAAGCTATTATAACGCTAAGTCATATTTTAAATTTTAAATCGATATGGAGAAAACTTGGAGATGGTTTGGCCCTAAGGATAAGATAACGCTTGACATGTTGCGCCAGATAGGCGTAGAGGGCATCGTGACATCGTTGCATCACATAGCCAACGGCGAGGTGTGGAGCCTCGACGAGGTTAACAAGATGAAGGAGTACATCGAGAGTCACGGACTGCGCTGGTCGGTTGTTGAAAGTCTGCCGGTGAGCGAATCTATAAAATACGGCGGCCCCGACCGCGATAAGCTGATTGAGAACTACAAGGAGAGCCTGCGCAATCTCGGTAAGGCCTGTGTGAAGACTATATGCTATAACTTCATGCCCGTACTCGACTGGGCGCGTACCGACCTTGAGTATCCCAACGGTGACGGCACATCCAACCTATATTTCAACAAAGCTGAATTTGCCTACTTCGACATATACATCCTGAAACGCGAGAATGCCGAGAAGGATTACGATGCCGTGACGCTGTCGCGTGTTGAGGACCTTCGTCCCGTGATGACGCCCGATGCCGAGCATCGTCTTGTGGAGAACATCATCGTAAAGACTCAGGGATTTGTCAACGGTAACATAAGCGAGGATGACGAAGCTCCTGTGGCAACTTTCAGGGAGCTCCTCAAGCTGTATGAGGGAATCGACCGTGATGCGTTACGTGCCAACATGAAGTACTTCCTGGAGGCTATCATGCCGGTGTGCAACGAATATGACATCAACATGTGTGTGCATCCCGACGATCCTCCGTTGCAGATACTCGGACTTCCGCGCATAGTGACTTGCGACGATGACATCAAGTGGTTTCTTGATGCCGTTCCCGACAAGCATAACGGCTTGACATTCTGTTCGGGCTCACTGAGCGCAGGCGCTCATAACAACGTTCCCGAGCTTGCCCGCAAATATGCCGACCGCACATGGTTTGTGCATCTGCGAAGCACATCGGTGCTTCCCAACGGCGATTTCCGCGAGGCTCCGCATCTCGGCGGCCGTGCCGACATAATCGAGCTTGTGAGAGTATTCGAGAAGACCAATCCCGAACTTCCCATGCGCGTTGACCATGCTCCGCTGATGCTTGGCGACGAGAAGATGGGCTATAATGCCGGATACTCGTTCCATGGACGAATGTTGGCCCTCGGACAGGTCGGGGGTGTTATCGCAACAGTCGACCGTGACATTAAAGAAGGTAAAATATAAAAAATACGACATAAATATGAACGAATTGTTTTCAGTAAAGGACCGCGTGGTGGTAATCACCGGCGGAACGGGCGTGTTGGGCGCCTGCATAGGCGAATACCTTGCAAAGCAGGGAGCTAAAGTGGTGCTGATGGGTCGTCGTAAGGAAGAGGGCGACCGCATAGTCGATAAAATCCGTGCCGAAGGAGGTGAGGCAATGTTCCTTGTAACGGATGTAATGAATCCCGAAGTGGTGCAGAAGAACTGCGACGACATCATTGCTGCCTATGGCCGTGTCGACGCACTTCTCAATGCGGCAGGAGGCAACATGCCGGGCGCAACTATCGCTCCCACGGGCACAATATTCGACATAAAGGTCGAGGAGTTCCAGAAGGTACTTAATGTAAATCTTACAGGAACTGTAATCCCCACTCAGATATTCCTTAAGCCGATGGTTGAGGCAGGTTGCGGCGCAATAGTCAACTTCTCGTCAATGGCTGCATTCCGTCCTATGACACGTGTGCTCGGATATGCTGCAGCTAAAGCCGGAATAAGCAACTTCACCGCATTCCTTGCCAACGAAGTGGCTACAAAATTCACTCCGTCGATACGAGTAAACGCGATTGCTCCGGGATTCTTCCTGACCAATCAGAACCGTGCGTTGCTCACCAATCCCGACGGCTCATTGACCGAGCGCGGCGCCGATGTCATCCGTCAGACTCCCTTCAAGCGTTTCGGAAAGCCCGAAGAGCTTTGCGGTACGATTCAGTATCTGATAAGTGACGCTGCATCGTTTGTAACCGGAACCGTGGCCGTGGTCGACGGCGGTTTCAACGCTTTTGCGATGTAATCGTATACAATCGGATGAAAAACAAACGGCAGTCTGCATCAACGCAGGCTGCCGTTCTTTCGTTCCAATATACCTAATCAGTGCAAAAATTGCCAAGATTTAAAATTGAACAGCTCGCCGTCGTCACCTCGGAACAGGATGAGTAGGTCGTGTACACCTGTGGCCTTTCCTTTAACTTGTGACTTGAGCTGACCCTTGCTATCGGGGGTGACTTCGATTTTAGCGATGGGACGGCCTTCGAGATTGTCGAGGTAGAATTCGACAGTGCCGTTACGTTGCGCGTCGCTCACCTCTACAGTTACGGCCGAAGGAACATTGTTGCCGAAGTCGACCGAACGCACCTTAAGCCAGTCGCCGTTGTTGATGGAGGTGAGGTAGTGGTTGTCCTTTCCGGCGTTACGGTCGGTCTTAAGGCCGTAACTTTCTGCCATTGTGGGGGCCGATACCTTCTGATAGGGATTGAAGTTGCGCAGAGGCTTTGTAACGCCCTCTTTGGTGAACGGGATGAAAGGAATCTTGTCGCCGTCCCAGTTAAACTCCTCGATCGATGTCGAGCGACGGAATCCTCCGCCGTTGGGAAGAAGCCCGTCATGATAAAACATGAAGTTGCGGCCGCCGATTTCGATGCTTCCGCCATGTATGGTGAAGCTGCCTTTTGCTTCGTCCATTATTCGGCCTTGGTATTTCCACGGGCCGTTTATGCTTGATGAGGTAGAGTAGGCCATGTGTTCGGGAACGCCTCCGGCTGCATATACAATATAATATATGCCGTTGCGCTTGAACACCCACGGGCCTTCCTCATAGCCTGTCTTCATTTTGCGCTTTCCGGCCTGATAATCCATTTTCATTACTTTAGGGCCGAAACATTCGGGATCATCGAGTCCGCTCACCGGCATAACTTCGCTTCCGAGCGATATCATGTCGCGGTTTAGCTTGGCATACCACAATCCGTTGTTGCCCCAGAATATGTAAGCCTGTCCGTCATCGTCGATAAATACCGAGGGGTCGATGTAGCCGAAGCCTCCGGCAACGAGCGGCTTGCCGAGCGGGTCGATGTAGGGGCCTTCGGGAGTATCGGATACTCCGACTCCTATTCCGTGAAGGTGAACTGTGGTGTCTTCGGCGCAGATGTACCAATACCACTTTCCGTCACGCTCGATGGCTTGCGACGCCCACGCGTTGTCACCCTGCTTGGCCCACTTGAATGTGACCGTGGACATCGGGGTTCCTTCGTAGGTCCAGTTAAGCATGTCGGTAGAGGTATAGAGCTGCCAATCCTTCATTTTGAAATATTGGGCATCGTCTTCGTCATGGTCTACAAAGAGGTAGACTGTGTCATTATGCACGTAGGGTGCGGGGTCGGGAGTGTAGGAGGTCTGTATGATCGGATTATTCGCCATTGACATTGAAGCCACGGCAGCCATCGCAGCGACGGCAAGTATCTTGTTGAGATTCATCAGGTGTTTATTAAGGTTAATTAACTGAAACAAAGATAACACTATATTCGTCATCATGAAAATGATGTCGTAACGTAAATCTTTGTTTATGTTACGTTGGATAGATTAATATGTCAATCATGGCGCATAATTGTATCGGCGATAGTGGATAAATCAATCAGTTGTGGTGGTGAAATGAATTTGGCAGAATATAATCATGCGCTAATAAATGGTTATATCATAGTGATTTAAATACATGGAGTTACGTAACAAGAGAAATTTGTTACAATGCTTTTGCATGAGGTTACATGGGGAAAGATATGTGTATCATCATAGTTTTGGCGTGTTGGTGACTGTCGCTAATTTTGCCATGCAATTTAAACCATAATTAACACATTGTAATGCGAAAGCTACTAATTAACTTAACATTCCTTTTGTTAGCCGCAACAATCACAAGCAATGCCGTCGAAGTCGCCGACAAGTCGACATTTGCCAATCCCATGTTGTGGGCCGATGTTCCCGACCCCGATGTAATCAGGGTTGGTGATGATTTTTATATGGTAAGTACGACTATGCATCTTATGCCCGGTTGTCCTATTATGCGTTCCAAGGATTTGGTGAATTGGGAAGTTATCAGCTATGTGTTTGATACCCTTGATGATAATTCGCGCTATCGCCTTATCGACGGAAATGTATACGGCCGCGGTCAATGGGCCACTTCGCTGAAGTATCATGACGGACGCTTCTATGTGCTTTTCTCGCCTAACGATCAGCCCTATCGCTCCTATATATATAGTACAACCGATCCTGCCGGAAAGTGGGAGCTCGTGAGCCGTACTCCGCACTTCCATGACTCTTCGCTTTTGTTTGACGACGACGGAAGGGTATATGTCTACTCGGGAACGGGTAGCCTTCGCGAACTCAACCCTGACTTGAGCGATGTCAAGGAGGGTGGCGTGGACATGGTGATATTTGAACGTGACTCCACCGAAACCGGATTGCTCGAAGGCAGCCGTGCATTGAAGCTTAACGGCAAATACTATCTGCTCATGATTTCGTGGCCCAACGGAAAGCCCCGCCGTCAGGTGTGCTATCGTGCCGACAAAATCACAGGCCCCTATGAGAAGAAGGTGATTCTTCAGTCGGAATTCGGCGGATTCCCCTATGCCGGTCAAGGTACCATCGTAGATGACGCCAAGGGCAACTGGTGGGGAGTGATATTTCAGGACCGCGGAGGTGTGGGCCGTGTGCTCACCTTGATGCCGTGCCGCTGGATTGACGGTTGGCCTATACTCGGCGATGAAAACGGAAAGATTCCTGCCGTAATGGAACGCCCCGTAGCAGGATGCCCCGACAAAAAGATTGTGACAAGTGATGACTTCAACTCCGACAAGCTCAATATAAACTGGCAGTGGAACCATTGTCCCGTCAATGAAGCATGGTCGCTCACCGACCGTCCCGGACACTTGAGGCTGACGACTTCGCGTGTTGTAGATAATCTATATAACGCACCCAACACCATAAGCCAGCGAATGGAAGGCCCTGAATGCAACGGCATAGTCAAAATAGATGTATCGCACATGAAGGATGGCGATGTTGCCGGATTCGGAGCTTTCAACGGACACTCGGGCCTGCTGTCGATTGAAAAGAGCAATGGTAAGACCGAACTGGTCATGCACACCAATGTCGTTAATATGGAACGACGCACCAAAAATGTACTTGGTGTGGACAATGAGGAGATTCAGCGTGTGGCACTGAACTCTCCGGTAGTGATGCTGCGAATAAATGCCGATTTCCGTCCGGGGCGTGACATTGCCCGATTTGCCTACAGCACCGACGGCAAGTCATGGACCAATATCGGCAGCGACTTCAAAATGCGATTTGATTACCAACGACTCTTCATGGGCACTCGATTCGCAATCTACAACTATGCGACTCGCGAAAAAGGCGGATATGTCGATGTTGATTATTTCAACTACGAGCGATTGTCCGATGACGCACACTCGTTATCTAAAAATGATACAAAATAGTAACCTATGGTAAAAAAGATAATTCGATTTAGTTTTGGGTAATACTAATGTGGCACACACATGTTTGGTAGTGAGGGGTTGCCGGCCTCGGCAACCCCATTCATTACTTTTTAGTTAAAGCACTGTGTGTCAATGATGATGTTACGTAGATAAAGAAGTCTGTTACAAAATTGAAGCGTGATGTAACGTGCGTAAAGAAAAATGAAATAACGTAACATATCGGTTAACACCTATATATCTAAATTTGTATAATCTTTCTTAACATTAAATCGTAAAAACTGTGTACCATATATGAAGTTTTATTTAACCTTAACGTTTTTTGCCGCTCTGGCCCTGTTGACACAATCTTGTGCAAGCAGCTCGGAGAAAGCTGCCGCAGTAGCTCCTCAAGAATCGTTAGCTCTTTTCGATTCATTCTCCTACAAGGGAATGGACGATTTTTATGCACAGAATACATTGCCCGATGATGGCTCATTCTATAATACCATCCTGCCCGGATGGTATTCCGATCCTACGATATGCACCAATGGCGATGGCGATTATTTTCTTGCAACATCCACGTTCACCTATTTCCCCGGTGTTCCCCTGTTTCACAGCCGTGACCTTGTCAACTGGAAGCAGATAGGACATGTGCTTACACGTGAATCGCAACTTGTCAACATGAACGGACAGCACGTGAGCGGCGGAATCTTCGCTCCCGCGCTTAGCTATAATCCGGCCAACAAGACCTACTACATGATTACCACCAATGTAGGAGCCGGCAACTTCTTTGTAAAGACACAGGATCCCTTCGGCGAATGGAGCGATCCCATCTACGTTCCCGAGGTGCAGGGCATCGACCCCTCATTCTTCTTTGACAAGGACGGAAAGGGTTACATCGTCAACAATGACGACGCCCCCGATGGAAAGCCCGAGTATTCGGGACACCGCACAGTGCGCATCGTCGAGTTTGATCCCGCAACCGACAAGTGCGTGGGCGAACGCAAAATCATCGTCAATAAAGGATGGCGTCCCCAGGACAAGCCCATCTGGTGCGAAGGCCCACACATATATAATATAGACGGAACATATTATCTTATGACTGCCGAAGGCGGAACAGGTGACTGGCACAGCGAAGTTATATATCGCGGTAAGTCGCCTTTCGGTCCGTTTGAACCCTGGCAGGAAAATCCCATACTTACCCAGCGTACACTTGACAACAGCCGTCCCGAGCCGATTACTTGTGCCGGACATGCCGATCTCGTACAAACAAAGGAGGGCGACTGGTGGGCCGTGTTTCTCGCTTGCCGTCCGCTCGACGGTCGATTCGAGAACCTCGGACGCGAAACATTCATGATGCCCGTGAAGTGGACCGATGACGGATGGTCCTACATGACACGCGGCGAAGAGGTGGTGCCTATGGTGCTCAACCGTCCCGGCGTGAAGCGCGAAGAGAATGTGACATTCGGTAATTTCACCGATGTCGATGACTTTGACGCCGATACCCTCGGCCTCCAGTGGATGACGTTGCGCACGCCTGCCGCCGACCTTTACTCACTCACATCCAACCCCGGTTACCTGACTATCAACTGTGCCGACATCAACTCGTCGGAGAAGGTGGCTATACCTTATATAGGACGACGCGTGCAGCATCACAAATATGAGGCCGCAACACGACTGATATTCAACGCCGGCAATGAAAACCAGTGCGCCGGCCTGCTCGTGTTCAAGGACGAGAATCATCAGTTCCTTCTTGCCCGCGGCCGTGACGCAAAAGGCGGATGCGTGCTCCTCCATAAAATCGACGGCAAAGAAGGTGAAGAGCTTGCCAAGGAGCAGCTCAACGACTCTATCTCGGTGCTCGACCTGAAGGTGGTGTCGCAGGGTAAAACCCTCGATTTCTACTATTCGACCGACAACGGTGCAAAGTGGCAGACACTTGCCACCGGAATCGACGCCCAATACACCTCGACGGCCAACGCCGGAGGTTTCACAGGTACTACCGTAGGCCCTTACGCGACCAATAAGAAATAAATAACCTAATTAATTAACCTAAAAAACCAATAAAAACTATCAGAGAGAGAGAAAATTTAACCTTACACCATGTCGCTATTTGCTCCAATCGAGAAATCACGACGCAACCTAATGAAAAAAGTAATTATTTGATTTAAACTAATAACAATGGAAAATGTAAAGAAAATATTTCGATGCATTTCGTTTCTCCTACTCTTCATCGCAGGGACTGCTTCAGTCTATGCCGATACGGTAAGAGGAACTGTGGTAGACGATACAGGCGAACCTTTGATAGGTGCCACAATCGCTCTAAAAGGCGGTAGCGCAGCTACAGCCTCCGACATTGACGGCAACTACTCGTTGCAAGTGCCCGACCTCAAGACGGCTGTCTTGAAAGTATCTTATGTAGGATATTTACCTCAGGAAATCAAGGTTAACGGACGCTCAACTGTAGATGTCACTCTTCAAACCAACGCCGAACAGCTCGAAGAAGTCGTTGTGGTTGGTTACGGTCAGCAGAAGAAAGCCTCAGTTGTGGGTGCAATCACTCAGACAACAGGTGAAGTCCTCGAACGTGCTGCCGGTATTCATGACATCAGTGCTGCTCTTACAGGTAACCTCCCCGGCGTTGTTACAATGCAGAGCTCGGGTATGCCCGGTGAAGAAAGCGCTAAGATCACCATTCGTGGTGCCAGCTCTTGGAACAACAGCGACCCCCTCGTGCTCGTCGACGGTATCGAGCGTGACATGAACAGTGTCGATGTAGGTTCTGTAAAATCAATCTCAGTTCTTAAGGATGCATCGGCAACCGCCGTTTACGGTGTGAAGGGTGCCAATGGTGTTATCCTTATCACCACCAAGCGTGGTGAAGAGGGACGCGCCAAAATCGATGTTAGCTTCACCGCTACATTGAAGTCGGCTTCAAAGCTCCCTAACAAGTTTGACTCTTTCGATGCTCTTGCAGCTCGTAACAAGGCCGTTGTTCACGAACTCGGTCTTATGCCCAGCTCTTGGAGCTACATGACTCCTTATGAAACATTGTTGAAGTACCGCAACCCCGCCAACCTCGAAGAGTTTGAGCGTTACCCCAACGTTGACTGGCAGGACTACCTGTTCAAGGATTACGCAATGGCTTACAACGGTGCGGTTTCTATCAGTGGTGGTACTCGCTTAGTGAAGTACTTCGCCGCTATCGACTTTGTTCATGAAGGTGACCTTTTCCGCAACTTCGACAACCATCGCGGTTACGAAACAGGTTTCGGTTACAATCGTATCAACGCCCGTTCTAACCTCGACTTCCAGCTCACTAAGACTACTGTTTTCAAGGTGAACTTGTCAGGTTCTAACGGTCAGAAGCGTTCTACTTGGCCTAACGACGGTTCAGGCTTCAACCAGAGCAACTGGAACGACGTTCAGGTATGGGCAGGTGCCTACAACATTGCACCTAACGTGTTCCGTCCCGTTTACGCCGACGGTTCCTACGGTTACTACCCCGCATTCTCGTCGCAGGTTACCAACTCTGCCGACCTTCTTGCCAACGGTGGTGCCTTCAAGACAACTGCAACCCGCATCAACACTGACTTCGTTCTCGAGCAGAACCTCGACTTCATCACCAAGGGCTTGAACTTCCGCGGTATGATTTCTTGGGACAACCAGTTCCGTGAACAAGGTCGTGGTGTATCCGACCTCTACAACGGTCCCCAGTACAAGTGGATCGACCCCGCTACCGGTGCCGTTACAAAGAAGAACCCCACTGAAACTACAAGCCAGTTTGACTACCTCCCCGGTTCAAAGTGGTCGACTCAGGCAGGTAGCGTTTCCGACGGTAACACTCTCCGTAACCTCAACTATCAGCTCCAGCTCAACTGGAACCGCGAGTTTGGCGTTCACAATGTCGGCTTGACCGGTGTTTGGACCCGTCAGGAAACAGCTATCGGTTCAATGATACCTATGTATCGTGAGGACTGGGTGTTCCGTGCAACCTACAACTTCGCCGACCGTTACTTCGTTGAGTACAACGGTGCTTACAACGGTTCTGAGAAGTTCAAGAAGGGCAAGCGTTTCGGTCTCTTCAACTCAGGCGCTATCGGATGGCGTGTTTCTCAGGAAAAGTTCTGGGAAGGCCTCCGCGACTGGTGGGAAGAACTTAAGATTCGTGCATCTTACGGTGAAATCGGTGACGACTCGGGTGGCCGTTATCTCTACATGGACGAGTGGGGCACAGGTGGTAACACCTCTATGGACATCACCGGCTATGACAACCGTTCAATGTACACATTCTACTACCTCTCTAAGCTTGGTAACCCCGATGCAGGTTGGGAAAAGGTTAAGAAGTTCAACCTCGGTATCGACTACGCATTCCTCAACAACATGTTTGCAGGTTCAGTCGAAATATTCAAGGACAAGCGTGACGGCATCTTGATTAACGGTAACGACCGTGCGATGCCCTCTTACTTCGGTCAGACTCCTCCCACCGCCAACCTCGGTAAGGCTGAGTCAAAGGGTTTTGAAGTTGAAGTTCGCTTCTCTAAGAACATCAACCGCAACATGCGTGTATGGGCTAACTTGAGCATGACTCATGCTGCCAACAAGATTATCGACCGTGACGACCCCGCACTCAAGCCCGCTTACCAGAAGCAGGCCGGATATGTGATCGGTCAGACTCACTCTTATCTTGACAAGGGATTCCTCAACTCGTTTGACGACATCTACGGTAGCCCCTCTCATGATGTGAACGACGCTTCACGCCTCCCCGGCGACTACTATATCGTAGACTTCAACGGTGACGGTGTCGTTGACAACAAGGACTCTGTTCCCTACGGATATTCGGGTACTCCCCAGAACACCTACAACGCCACTATCGGCTTCGAGTGGAAGGGCTTCAGCTGCTTCGCTCAGTTCTACGGCGTTACCAATGTTACTCGTGAGGTTAGCCTCGTTAGCTTCGGCAACCACATCGACAACGTTTACAACATCGGTGACTGGTGGAGCGGTGAAACCGGTACAGGCGACATCCTGATACCTCGTTGGTACTCTACCGTCAGCGGTTACTCCAACGGTACACAGTATCTCTATGACGGTTCTTACATCCGTCTTAAGAACGTGGAACTTGCTTATACTTTCACCAACGGATGGATTAAGAAACTCGGTCTTTCCTACATGAAGCTCTACCTCAACGGTAACAACCTTTGGGTATGGTCACGTATGCCCGACGACCGTGAATCAAACTTCTCCGGAGGTTCAGGTTCAGGTGCTTATCCTACCATGCGTCGTTTCAACTTTGGTGTTAGGTTCAGTCTATAAAAAATAGAATAACTATATGAAAACAATATATAAGTCATTTTTGACCTTAGGTGCGGCTCTCACCATGATGTGCGGATTCAGCTCCTGCGAGGACTACCTCGACAAGGACCCTGACTCCAATGTCAGCCCGGAGACTCCGTTTAAGAATTTTCAAAATGCTCAGGGTTACGTAGAGGAAATCTACAACTGTATCCCCAACATTGCACAATGCGACTGGACCACATCGTGGAATCTCGGCGATGATGAGATCCAGAATCCTCAGGCCGATAACATGATGCTTCATCAGGTCGACATAGGTAACTACTATGCTTGGCAGGGTAGTGGCGGTTTCTACTTCGGAAACAAGGCTTTCGGCGGTAACCCGCGTTCCAACAGCCCCTTTGATCACGGTATCTACGCTCACGCATGGTATTGTATCGCCAAGGTTAACAAGGCTCTCAACTCCTTTGAGGACTACTTCACCGGTACAAAGGAAGAGCACGACCTCATTCTCGGTCAGCTCTACTTCTTCCGTGCTTGGTGGCACTTCGAAATGATGAAGTGGCTCGGTGGTCTGCCTTATGTTGACCAGGAATTTTCAGCTTCTGAAACTCCTCAGCTCGAGCGTCTTAGCTATCTTGAGTGCGCCGATAAGGTTGCCGAGGACTTCAGCCGTGCTGCCAGCCTGCTTCCCGTTGACTGGGACAAGACTACCGCCGGTAAGAAGACCATGGGTCACAACGAACTCCGCATCAACAAGATCACCGCTCTCTGCTATCTTGGCAAGAACTACCTCTGGGCTGCAAGCCCCTTGATGCAGCATGGCGCTCAGACAGGCGGTGCCCGCACCTATGACTACGATGCAGGCTACGCTTCAAAGGCTGCCGACGCTCTCGGCGAAGTTCTCCAGATGGTTGAATCGGGTTCTACCCAGTATGCTCTCGTATCTTTCGATTACGACGACATCTACAACCACAAGAAGTCAAAGACCGCTACCAACTGCTACAGCGACCTCTTCTTCACCACAGGTCAGGCTTGGTTGCAGCCCGGTAGCACCGAAGCTATCTTCCGCGGTCCTTCTACCGGTTGGTCATTCACCCGTTACAACTACTCTCGTACATTCGGCCCCAACGCACTCTGTGCTCAGGATAACAAGATCCACCAGCCCACTGCCAACTATGTTGAGTACTACGGTATGGAGAACGGTCTGCCCCTCGACGATCCCGACTCGGGCTACGACCCCAACTATCCTTTCAAGGGACGCGACCCGCGCTTCTATCACGACATCATCTTTGACGGCGTTCAGTACATCAACGGTGACCCGGGTGCCGATGCTGCCATGAAGTATGCAGGCCTTGCTACTGGCGGTTCGATGCGTGCAGTCAGCAATGCGTCACGCACCGGCTACTTCTATCAGAAGCTCGTGCCCCACACTTGCCAGAAGATCGACCAGGGTTCAGCCGACGACTACGGTTCCAACCCCCACGCTTATATCCCCTATATGCGTCTTGCCGATATATATTTGATGTATGCTGAGGCTTGTGCAGTCAAGGGCGGCCCCGCCGGCAAGTCCGACAAGTGCTCGCTCACCTCTATCGATGCTCTTAACAAGCTCCGCGACCGCGTAGGCGCAGGACATGTAAGCACCAAATTCACCGGCAACGCCTATATGGATGAAGTTCGCCGCGAACGTGCCGTAGAGCTCGCCTTCGAGGGACACCGCTTCAACGACCTCCAGCGCTGGCTGCTCCTCACCGAGCCCAAGTACACCGTTAAGACTTCGGCCGAGTTCATCCGTGTTGAGGACGAGAGCTTCTTCAAGGACAACGACCCCCGCGACGCCCGCGTCGCCGAGTATCACCAGGAGGTTATCCTTACCCGCGATTTCTCAGCCAAGCACTATTGGTTCCCCCTCATGCGTGACGACACATACATCTTTGATGGATTTGTACAGAATCCTGGATGGGAATAGTAGGCAAATATTAGTAACTATACATCACAGTCAAATATGATATCAAGAAATACAATACTTTTTCCGGCAATCATCGGAATCGTAGGCGCATCGCTCAGCGTCACGGCTGCCGAGTCGGAAGAACGGGTTGACAGCGTCAAAGCCGACGACCTGGTACAAGTAGCTTTCCGAAAGGTCGACAAGAACGAGCTGCTTGGCGGAGTGTCGGTGCTTGACATGGAAGACCTGCAGAAAACCAATTATACCTACGAGCCTCAGAATCTTGAAGGTTACATTTCAGGATGGAACGGTAATTCTATTTGGGGTATGGACGGCGACAACGACGGTGGTTATCTCGTGTTGGTTGACGGTGTTCCCCGTGACATGAACAACATCCCTTCCGATGAAATAAAGTCTATCTCTTTCCTCAAGGGCGCCCAGGCAGTTGTGCTCTACGGTAGCCGTGCCGCAAAGGGTGTGATCCTTATCACAACCAAGCGCGGTAAGGAAGGTCCCCTCACGGTGTCGGTTCGCGCCAATACCGGATGGCATGTGGCTAAGGCTTATCCCGAATATCTCGGTTCGGCCGAATACATGACTCTCTATAACGAGGCACGCCGTAACGACGGATTGAGCAATCTTTACAGCGACGAGGTTATCTACCACACCGCAGCCAAGACCAATCCCTACCGTTACTCCGATGTCAACTTCTACTCCGACGAGTATCTGAAGAAGGTGTACAACCGCACCGATGCCGACGCTGAAATCTACGGCGGTAACGAGCGCGCCCGCTTCTACACCAACATCAACTACTTCCGTCAGGGCGACTACCTCGACTTCGGCGAAGCCAAGAAGAACTACACCGACCGCTTCAGCGTTCGCGGTAATGTCGATGTCAACATCAGCAAGGTCGTTAGCGCCTACGTTGATGCATCGGCCACCTTCTACGGCTCACGCAGCGGTCACGGCAATTACTGGCAGCAGGCTGCCATGATGCGTCCCAACCGTGTGACTCCCTGGATTCCCGTTGATTTCATCAACCCCAATGTCACCGGCGCTCTTGACCTTATCAACAATAGCTTGAACATTCGCAACGGCATGTTCCCCGCCGGTACTTCGATCGACAAGACCAACATCTTCGCCGACTATGATATCGCCGGTTACACCAAGTTTACAAGCCGTCAGTTCCAGTTTGACGCAGGTGTGAACCTCGACCTCAATCCTCTTGTGAAGGGTCTTACGTTCCACACTCAGTTTGCTGTCGACTACGCTACTACTTACAACACCGCTTATAAGGACACTTACGCAGTATTCGTTCCCGTGTGGGGCAACATCAACGGTAAGGAAGAGATTGTAGGCCTCACTCAGGAAGGTCTTGACAAGCACACCGGTTCTCAGTCGGTAAGCAACTCTACCAGCCGTCAGGTGATCCACTTCTCGGGTAACTTCGACTACAACCGCACATTTGCCGATGTACACAATGTACACGCCCTTGCAGTGGTTTCGGGCTGGCAGCGCACTACCGCCGGTCAGTATCACCGCACAAGCTCGGCCAACATCGGTTTCGAGGTTGACTACAACTACGACCGTCGCTACTATGCCGACTTCGGCATCTCGGGCATCCACTCAGCCAAGCTGGCTCCCGGCCACCGTCAGGCATGGTCGCCCACCGGTACTATCGGATGGCGCATCTCCAATGAGGACTTCCTCAAGGATTCACAGGTAGTCAACGAATTGATGCTCAGCGTTTCGGGTGGCATTCTCCACACCGACCTCGACATCTCCAACTTCTACATGTACTCGGCCAACTACACTCAGGGCGGATGGTTCAGCTGGGCAGCCGGCGGTTATGCAGCCACCTATCCTCAGCGTGGTGCCAATGAGGACCTTACATTCATCAAGCGTAAGGAATTTTCGGTTAACCTGCGCGGTCAGTTCTTCAACAACTTGCTCGGTCTTGAGGGTTCATTCTTCGTTATCAACAACGAGGGTCTTCTCATCAACAACTCGACCAAGTTCCCCGACTACTTCTCGACCTACTATCCCGAGTCGTCACTCGTGCCCTGGTTGAACTTCAACAACAACCGTCGCGTGGGCTTTGACTTCGGTGTGAAGATCAACAAGCAGATAGGTGAAGTAAACCTTATCGCAGGTGTAAACGGAACTTACTACGACACCAAGGCCACCAAGCGCGACGAGTTGAACGCCGACGCTTATCAGAACCGCGAGGGCAAAGCTCTTGACGGAATCTGGGGATATCGCTGTGCAGGCTTCTTCAACTCTGAAGACGAAATCAAGGGTTGGGCCGACCAGTCAGCTCTCGGTGGATCAAACATCCAGCCCGGTGACCTGAAGTATGTCGACATGAACGACGACGGTGTCATCGACAGCAAGGACCAGGTGTTCCTCGGCAAGGGCGGATGGTATGGCAACCCCTTCACCATGGGTATCAACATCACCGCTCAGTACAAGGGCTTCTCACTCTTCATGATGGGTATCGGCCGCTTCGGCAGCTACGCTATGAAGGGCGACACTCGAATTGACGATAACAACAGTTACAGCTACTGGTGGGTACACGGCGACCGCAAGTACTCGGCTGAAGTCCGCAACCGCTGGACTCCCGAAACTGCAGCTACCGCAACCTATCCTCGTCTGACCACGACCAACGGTGCCAACAACTTCGTTGCTTCCGACTTCTGGATGTACAGCACCGATCGTTTCAGCCTTGCTAAAGTTCAGCTCACCTACGACTTCCCGTCGCGTATGTTTACCGGCCCCATCGTTAAGGGTCTTCAGGTTTACGTTAGCGGAAGCGACCTCCTGACAATCGGCAAGAACCGCAAGATTCTTGAAATGAATGTCGGCAGCGCACCTCAGTCGCGTTTCTACAACTTGGGAGCTAAAGTAATATTCTAATGTTATGTCCAATATGAAAAATATATCGAAACTCATATTATTATCGGCCGTTACAGTATCGCTGGCTTCATGCGACGACTTGTTTGACCCGGCAATCGAGAACATCAAGGATGTTAACTCGATGTACAACGAGCCGACCTATGCCGACGGTATTCTTGGCGCCGCCTACATCCTCATGCCTTACAGCAATGGTTCGGTTAACGACGTGGCCACTGACGATGCCGTTTCCAACGACAATGCCAACGGATGGCGTACGATTGCCGGAGGTGCCTGGACTTCTCAGACCGGACTCTCCAACGACAACTGGCGCGACCGTAACGCCTCTATCCAGCACCTCAACACATTCCTTGAGAATGCCGACAAGGTGACCTGGGCTGTCGACGAGAATGTCAACCAGATGTTCATCGACCGCGTTATGGGTGAGGCCTACGGACTCCGTGCGCTCAACCTCTACTTCCTCCTTCAGAACTATGGAGGCAAGACCGCATCGGGCGAGCTCATGGGTGTGCCCATCTGGACATCTTCTTTCACCGCTACTACCGACATGAATGTTCCCCGTAACACTTTTGCCGAGTGTATGCAGCAGATTTTCGATGATGTAAAGATGGCCGAGGAGCTCCTTCCCCTTGACTATGTAAACATCGCCAACGACTCGCAGGTTCCCGCCAAGTACGCTTCGATGGGTGTTAAGAACGATGCTTACAACCGCGTGTTCGGTGCTCCCGTTTGGTGCCGTATGTCGGGCCGTATCGCCAAGGCCATCCGCGCCCAGGCAGCTCTCCTTGCAGCAAGTCCCGCCTTCAACCCCGGTTCGGGTGTGAGCTGGGAAGATGCAGCCAACTATGCAGCCCAGTCGCTTAACGACATAGGCGGTGTGAGCGGTATGCCTCAGAAGGGTCATGTATGGTTCACCGCCGAAGAGGATGCTACTCTCGGTGCTTCGGAAAACCATCCCGAAATCATCTGGCGTGGCGGTTACGAGGACAACTGCTCGGTTGAAACCGACAACTTCCCCCCGAGCCTCTACGGTAAAGGCCGCGTTAACCCCACTCAGAATCTCGTCGATGCATTCCCCATGGCCAACGGCTATCCCATCAACGACGTTCACAGTGCCTATGACCCCGCCAACCCCTATGCCAACCGTGACCCGCGTCTTAGCGAGTACATCACCTACAATGGCGCAACTCAGGGTGTGAATGGCGATGTCATCAACACTTCAGCCGACAATACCACCAATAACGACGGTATCAACAAGGAAGCCGGTTACTCAACCCGTACCGGTTACTACATGCGCAAGCACTGCCGTAGCGATGTCAACCCCAACCAGTCGTCGCTCCTCTACAAGCGTCACTATGTTAAGCGCATCCGCTACACTGAAATCTTCCTCGCTTACGCTGAGGCAGCCAATGAGGCTTGGGGTCCCACTGCAGGTGGCTCCAACGGCTACAGCGCCTATGATGTCATCAAGGCTATCCGCAAGCGTGCAGGTCTTGGTGTAGGCGGTTCCGACCCCTATCTGGAATCGGCTAAGGCAAGCAAGGAAGCCATGCGCGACCTCATCCGCAACGAGCGCCGTCTTGAACTCTGCTTTGAGAACATCCGCTTCTGGGATCTTCGACGCTGGAACGCTCCTCTCACCGAAACAGCCAAGGGTGTAAGCATCAAGGGCAACACCTACGACTACATTGAGGTAGAGCCGCGTAAGTACAGCGACTACATGATCTACGGTCCGCTGCCCTACAACGATGTATTGAAGTTCAGCAACCTTGAGCAGAATCAGGGTTGGTAATATTCACTATTAAACCTACGAAACATTATGAATCTCATGAAAAATTCGGTGAAATTAGGCATGGCCGCGCTGCTCGTTTTCGGTGTGTCGTCATGTAAGAACTCTGATGTCGATTTTCCCGATTATGAAGGTGGCATCACGGCTTATTTCGCCTATCAATATCCGGTGAGAACATTAACTCTCGGTACCGACCCCGAGCAGGACAACTCGCTCGACAATCAGCACAAGTGCCGCATCACCGCCACTCACGGCGGTAGCTACGACTCTCGCAACCTGAGCATCGACATCGTGGTTGACCCCTCATTGGTCGATAACCTCACTTTTGGCGACGGACGCCCCGTTAAGGTGATGCCCGAAAGCTACTACAAGCTTGAAAGCACCACTCTCACCAAGGTGAAGGACTTCCTCTTCGGTTCTGAGGTTACCCTTACCGACGCTTTCTTTGCCGATCCTCAGGCGCTCAGCGCCAACTACGTGATTCCCGTGCGCATGGTTGCCGCCCGCGGTGCCGATGCTATCCTCTCGGGTACTCCGCTTGAAGGTGTCACTTCTCCCGCCCGTTGCGATGCTTCGGCTTGGTCGGTGCAGCCCAAGGACTTCATGCTCTACTGTATAAAGTACATCAATCCCTGGCATGCAACTTACCTGCGTCGCGGTGTCGACAAGATCACTGAGAACGGTGCTACTTCTACCAACGTGCGTCACGCCAAGTATGTTGAGCAGGACGAGGTTGTTTCGGTAACTACTGCCGGACTCAACAAGAGCATCTTCCCCGTGAAGACTGTCATCACCGACGGTGACACAAAGACTACACTCACCTGTAATCTTGAACTCACCTTCACCGACAATGCCTGCACAATCACTACCTCTACTCCCGGCATGACCGCTTCGGGTTCAGGTAAGTTTGTGGAGAAGGGCGACAAGGACAGCTGGGACCACCGCGACCAGGATGTCATCTATCTTGACTACCAGGTTAACTTCGGCCCCCGCCAGTATGCCACCCTTGACACTCTCGTGGTTCAGTCACGTAACGTGATTATGGAAACATTCACGCCCACCTATAACAAATAAGTAACCGATTATGAATAAATACAGCAAATTACTTTGGGCACTCGCTCTTGCTCCTGCAATGGTGGGTTGCGCCGATGACATAGATACCACTTCCGGTTTCGAGGTCGAAAAACCCGAATCACTGGCTCAGTATGAGTATCTTAACAGCTACGGCACCCTGAAGTCTTATTTGGAATCAGCAAGCAAGGCATCTCCCGACTTTAAGTTGGGAGTGGCCCTTGCCGCCGATGATTACGCTAAGAAAGGGGCTGTCTATATGCTTGCCAACACCAACTTCATGGAAATGACGGCCGGCAACGAGATGAAGTATGCTTCAATCGTGGGCGACGACGGTTCTATGAACTTCGGTACTGTCGAGCAGTTTATCGACAATGCCAAGGCTGCAAATATGTCGATCTATGGTCACACTCTCTGCTGGCATGAACAGCAGAATCTGAAGTGGCTTAACTCTCTTATCGCCGATAAGGAAATTCCCGTTGATCCCGATGCTCCCGGACAGGAAGTTACAGTAGAGCGCCGTTGTATCGAGGTGTGCTCCGACGACATGGTCGATGCCGCTTGGGATACCCAGTTCTGGATTATGACCGATGCTACTTTCGCCGAAGGCGACAAGTGGGAATTGTCGATGAATGTTCGTGCCACCTACGAGGCTTCTATCGGAACCCAGACCCACAAGGGTGCAGGTGAATATCTGCACTGGGCAGGTTGCGGTACCGTTAAGTTCACTCCCCAGTGGACCGAGTACAAAGCCAGCGGTACAATGGACGCTTCAATGGCCGGCGGTCATTCGTTCGCATTCAACATCAATGACTTTGCAGCTGCCAATGAGTATTACTTCGACGACATCAGCTTGAAGATCAACGGTGTCGAGATGATTAAGAACAGCTCTTGCGACGACGACAACATGAAGGACAACTACATCGCCAAGGAAAAGCGCGGCGGAATGGTTCCTGCTACATTCGTCGACAGCTATACCGAACTTGTAAGCGGCAACTCTATTCCTTTGACTCCCGAAGAGAAGGCTGAAGTTCTTACCAATGAATTGGAGCGCTGGATCAAGGGTATGATGGAAGCCTGCGGCGGTTATGTCAAGGCTTGGGATGTTGTTAACGAGGCTGTATCGGGTGGCCCGTGGGGTCAGCGTTACGACCTTCAGTCGGCTGACAACGCCGGCGATGCCGATAAGAAGTTCTTCTGGCGCGACTACCTGGGCGACGACTTCGTTCGCATCCCCGTTAAGTTTGCCCGTCAGTACTTCGAGGAATTCGGAGGCAACCCCGCCGACCTCAAGCTCTTCATCAACGACTACAACCTTGAAAGCGACTGGGACGACAACCAGAAGCTCAAGAGCTTGATCGAGTGGATTGCACGTTGGGAATCTGACGGCGAAACAGTTATCGACGGTATCGGTACTCAGATGCACGTAACCTACTACATGAATCCCGAAACTCAGAAGAGCAAGGAAGAGCACGTAGTTAAGATGCTTGAGCTTCTCGCATCGACCGGCAAGCTCATCAAGATTTCTGAGCTTGACATGGGTATCGCCGACGCTGACGGCAACAGCATCAAGACTGCCGATGTAACATTTGAACAGCAGAAGGCTATGGCCGAGTACTACAAGTTCATCGTGACCAAGTACTTCGAGATAATTCCTGCCGCTCAGCAGTATGGTATCACCCAGTGGTGCATCACCGACTCACCTGACGGATCGGGATGGCGTGCCGGAGAACCTGTAGGTCTTTGGGACATCAATTATGCCCGCAAACCCGCTTACGGCGGCTTCTGCGACGCATTGACCCAGCAGTAATCTGAAAATTTTTTGATAGCATATTGTCGATTTATTGTCGACAATATGCTATTTTTGTATTCTTAAACATCATAACCAATCATTTTGCCCATGAGATTCATACCGTCAGCCTTGTTGGCTATCGCATCGCTTTTAGCTTCAGCCCAGGCTCCCGAACCTTACCGTGATGCTTCACTTAGCGCGCATGAACGTGCCGCCGATTTGTTGCCTCGTCTTACTCTCGACGAAAAGATATCATTGATGATGGATGTTTCCCCGGCCATTGAAAGGCTGGGCATTCCCGAATATAATTGGTGGAACGAAGCCTTGCACGGCGTGGGCCGCGCCGGACTCGCCACCGTATTTCCTCAATCCATAGGCATGGCCGCAACATTTGACAACGATGCCGTGCTGGCAGCTTTCAACGCAGTCAGCGACGAGGCGCGTGCAAAGTACAACGGATTCCGTCGTGAAGGCCGTCACGGCCGCTATCAGGGATTGACATTCTGGACACCCAACGTCAACATTTTCCGCGACCCGCGATGGGGACGCGGCCAGGAAACCTACGGCGAGGATCCCTATCTGGCTTCGGTAATGGGCGAAGCCGTTGTCAACGGACTCCAGGGACCCGCCGACTCAAAATATATAAAGACCATTGCCGGTGCCAAGCACTATGCCGTGCACAGCGGCCCGGAGTGGAACCGTCACTCATTTGATGCGCGTGACATCGATCCGCGCGACCTTTGGGAAACCTATCTGCCCGCGTTCAAGACCCTTGTCGACGCAGGGGTAGGGCAGGTGATGTGTGCCTACAACCGTTTTGAGGGCGAGCCTTGCTGCAGCAGCAAGAAGCTCCTCATCGACATCCTGCGCAACGAGTGGGGTTACGACAAGATTATAGTGACCGACTGCTGGGCCATGAACGACTTCCACAACAAGCGCGCCCACGCCACCCATCAGTCGGGTGTCGATGCAAGTGCCGATGCTGTGCTGTCGGGCACCGACCTCGAGTGCGGCTCCGACTTCGCCAACCTGCGCGAGGCCATCGACCGCGGCCTTATCACCGAAGAAGCCATCGATGAGAGCGTCATGCGACTTCTTGAAGCGCGTTTCAGCCTCGGCGAGATGGACGATGACGCTTCATCGCCCTGGGCGTCGATTCCCATGTCGGCTGTCGACAGCAAGGCCAACCGCGCCCTCGCTCTCGACATGGCGCGCAAGTCGATGACGCTGTTGAAGAACAACGGCGTGCTTCCGCTTGCACGTAACGCTTCGGTAATCGTCATGGGCCCCAACGCCAACGACTCGGTGATGCAGTGGGGCAACTACAACGGATTTCCGTCCCACACCGTCACCGTGCTTGAAGGAGTGCGTGACATCACCGGGCGTGACATTCCCTATCTGCGTGGATGCGACCACGTGATCAACAATAATTTCGTGTCGTGCTTCAACCTCCTGTCATCCGACGGAAGGCCGGGAATCACCGCAACCTATTGGAACAACAAGTCACGCGACGGTCAATCGGTGGCCGTGGAGCGACTCACCGTTCCCGTCAACAAGTCGACAGGTGGTGCCACGGTGTTTGCCCCCGGTGTCAACCTCACCGATTTCTCGGCGCGTTACGTGGGCACATTCAAGCCCGAGGAGTCGGGACGCTATACCATGCAGCTGCGCACCGACAACGGCTTCCGTCGCCTTTCGGTCGACGGCACTACGCTCGTCGACAACTCGACCAAGGGTAATCGCAACACCTACACCTGCACCTTTAACGCCGAGAAGGGCAAGAGCTACGACATAGAGTTGCTCTATGGTGCCGGCGACCGCACGGCGCTGCTCAGCTTCGACATAGGCATGATAAAGGACTACGACACCGATGCAGGTGACGCTGATGTTGTGATATTCGTAGGCGGAATCGCTCCGTCGCTCGAAGGCGAGGAGATGCCCGTGAGCGTGCCCGGATTTCGTGGCGGCGACCGCGAGTCGATCGAGCTTCCGGCAATGCAGCGCAATCTGCTTAAGAACCTCAAGGCGCAGGGCAAGAAGATTGTCTATGTCAACTGTTCGGGTTCGGCCGTTGCGCTCGCTCCCGAGGATTCGATATGCGATGCCATCCTTCAGGCATGGTATCCCGGTCAGGCCGGCGGTACCGCTGTTGCCGAGGTGCTTTACGGCGACTACAACCCTGCCGGACGACTTCCCGTGACATTCTACCGCGACGACTCGCAGCTTCCCGATTTCCTCGACTACAGCATGGATGGACGCACCTACCGTTACATGAAGGATAAGCCGCTCTATGCGTTTGGTCACGGATTGAGCTATACTACATTTGACTATGAGTCGGCTTCGCTCGACCGCAAGTCGGCCAAGTGCGGCGACAATGTCAACCTCAACATCAAGCTGCGTAACGCAGGCAAGCGTGACGGCGACGAGGTTGTGCAGGTCTACATCCGCAAGGAGGGTGACTTCGGTGGTCCCGTCAAGACGTTACGTGCCTTCAAGCGCGTGACATTGCCTGCCGGAACAAGCCGTGACATCGCATTCACGCTCACTCCCGACGCTTTCAAGACCTACGACCAAAAGTCGGGACGCATGGCCGTCACTCCCGGAAAATATGAGATTCTCTACGGCGGCTCGTCGGAGAATCTGAAATCACTGCCCCTAACTTTAAAATAAATACTACACAAACCAATCAATCAATTATGAATCATCTAATTACCGCTGCGGTCATGGCGCTTATGCCAATGACCGCGTTGGCCGTAGACGACACTCCTCACGGAACTCCCGCTTCGACCAACATCCCCGAAGCGCAGTATCCCTGTGTCGATTCACAGTCACGCGCCACGTTTAAGCTTGCTGCTAAGGATGCCAAGGATGTAAAAGTCGACATCTGCGGCAAGAAGTATGACATGACAAAGGATGCCGACGGCGTGTGGACCGGAACCACCGATCCGCTTGTCGAGGGCTTCCACTACTATTTCCTTGTTGTCGACGGTGTTTCGGTCATCGACCCCGCCACCGAGGCTTTCTTCGGCTGCGGCAAGATGTCGGGCGGCATCGAGATTCCCGAGTCAAAGGAGGCTGCCGCCTACTATACATTTGACAAGAACGTGCCTCACGGACAGGTGCGCGAGTGCAAGTACTACTCCAATCTGGAGAATGCCGAGCGTCGCTGCTTCGTCTATACTCCCGCCGAGTATGAAACATCGCCTCAGAAGCGTTATCCCGTTCTCTACCTCCAGCACGGAATGGGCGAGGACGAGCGCGGATGGTCGCAGCAAGGCATGATGGCCAACATCATGGACAACCAGATTGCTGCCGGCAAGTGCGTGCCCATGATTGTGGTTATGGACTACGGCAACTGCGGTTACTCATTCGGAGCACGCAAGGGCGAAACGATGGAGCAGTTTGGCGCATCGTTCACTCCCATCATGCTTGAGGAGATTATTCCTTTCATCGACAGCAACTTCCGCACACTCACCGACCGCGACAACCGTGCCATGGCCGGCCTCTCATGGGGTGGACGCGAAACATTCCAGACAGCGCTGCCCAATCTTGACAAGTTCTCGCACATAGGCACATTCAGCGGCGCACTCTTCCTCCCGCTTGATCAGATTCCCACTCTCTACGGCGGCGTGTTTGCCGATGCCGACGCTTTCAACTCCAAGGTACACACCCTCTTCATGGGAATGGGCTCGGAGGAGAATTTCGGAAGCGACCGCATCAGCCAGGCCCTTCGCGACAACGGCATCAACTGCATCTACTATGAGTCGCCCGGCACTCATCATGAGTGGCTCACATGGCGTCGTTGCCTCAATGAATTTTTACCGTTGATATTTAAATCTGACAAGAAATGAAAAGGACATTGATATTCATAATGCTTTTGACGCTGGCACTCGGCAACACCATCGTTGCCGGGGATGCCGGCAAGCCCGAAGGGCAAGTTTCGGTAAATGCAGTGCGTCGTTCGCAGGTGCCCCGCATCCTGCCCGGCAATCGTGCCGCATTTGAAGTGAAGGCTCCCGAAGCCAAGAAAGTTCAGCTCGACCTTGGCCGCCTTTATGACATGACGCGCGACGACAACGGTGTGTGGCGTTGTGTCACCGATTCGCTTATGCCCGGTTTCCACTACTATTTCCTCGTCGTTGACGGTGCAAGGGTTGCCGATCCGGCAAGCGAGTCGTTCTTCGGCTGCGGAGTCATGGCTTCGGGTCTTGAAGTGCCCTATGCCGAGGGTGACAAGCGATTTGAGTTGGCCGATGTGCCTCACGGCGAAGTGGTGCAGCGTCGCTACCACTCGTCGGTCGACAATGCCGACAAGCGCATGTTCATATACACTCCGCCGGGCTACAACAGCTCGACCGACCGTTACCCCGTGCTCTATCTTCAGCATGGTGGAGGCGAGGACGAGCGCGGATGGTCGCAGCAGGGTCGCACCGACATAATCATGGACAACCTCATTGCCCAGGGCAAAGCCGTGCCTATGATTATCGTGATGAGCGACGGCAACAGCCGTGACTTCACCGAGGAGCTTATCAAGGAGTGCATTCCCTTGGTCGAGAGCAATTATCGCGTCATCGCAGGTCCCGAAGGTCGTGCCATCGCCGGCCTCTCGATGGGTGGAATCCATGCGTTGAACGCCGCTATCACGCATCCCGAGCTCTTCAGCAATCTTGGCGTGTTCAGCTCGGGCTGGTGGGCCACTTCGGCCGCTCCCGGCGGTATGGGCAACGACACCGAGAAGTATTACGACCGCATCAAGAAGGATACCGATTACTTCAACCGTCAGTTCCGCAATGTGTGGATCTCGATGGGAGGTAAGGAGGATATCGCCTACAATAATTGTCAGGTTATGATGAAGCGTTTCGACGACCTGGGATTGAAGTATGAGTACTTTGAAACTCCCGGCGGCCACACATGGCCCGTTTGGCGCGAAAGCCTCTATCGTTTTGCACAGCGAATTTTCAAATAATAGTAATTTTTTAAAGTCACCATGAACCACCGATTTTTAACTATCATTTCTACCGGCGCGTTAGGGTTGGCCTCGATGTTTGCGACGGCCCAGAACCCCATTGTACGCGACCAGTTTACCGCCGACCCTACGGCGCGAGTTTTTAATGGAAAAATGTATCTTTATCCATCGCACGACATTCCCAGCCCCATCGAGAGCCTCAAGGAATGGTTCTGCATGGCCGATTATCATGTATTCTCCTCCGACAATCTTGTCGACTGGACCGACCACGGCATGATAATAACTCAGAACAATGTGCCTTGGGTACGCCCCGATTCTTATTCGATGTGGGCGCCCGATTGCGTTTACAAGAACGGAGAGTACTTCTTCTACTTCCCTTCGGCACCCAAGGGTGAGCGTCGCGGATTCCAGATAGGTGTTGCCCGATCGACATCGCCTACCGGCCCGTTCATGCCTATGCGTGAGCCTATCAAGGGTGTCAACGGTATCGACCCGTGCGTCCTCATCGACACCGACGGCCAGAGCTACATCTACTGGTCGGGAGGAGGCATGATGGGAGCAAAGCTTAAGGATAACATGGTCGAGCTCGCTTCCGATCCCGTGAGAATCGAAGGTCTGCCCGACGGCTTCAAGGAAGGTCCTTTTGTATTTGAGCGCAAAGGAAAATACTACTATACATTCCCCTGGGTACGCAAGGACACCGAAACTTTGGCCTATGCAATGGGTGACAATCCCCTCGGCCCGTTTGAGTTCAAGGGCACTATAATGGAAGAATCGCCTACAGGCTGCTGGACCAACCATCACTCGATTGTAGAGTACAACGGTCAGTGGTATCTCTTCTATCATCACAACGACTACTCTCCCGAGTTTGACAAGAACCGTTCGGCTCGCATCGACTCGCTTGAGTTCAATGCCGACGGCACTATCCGTCCGGTAGTTCCCACTCTCCGTGGCGTAGGTATATCCGATGCTCGTCGTCACATTGAGATTGACCGTTACAGCGACATAAGCTCCAAGGGTGTCAAGATTGACTTCCTCAATCCCGACAACAAGTTTGACGGCTGGAAGAGCTCGTTCAGCAAGGGCGGTTCATGGGTACGTTATAATAAGGTAAACTTCGGTGAGAAGCCCGTCAAGACCGTTTCGGCCCGCGTTAAGTCCCCTGCCGGAGGCACGCTTAATGTGCTTGTCGACGGTCCCAAGGGCAAGAAGGTCGCTTCGATAAAAGTGCCCAAGTGCAATGACTGGCGTGTAGTTTCAGCCGACATCGTCGGCGATGCTCCTCTTGGCGTTCATGACCTCGTGGTGGCTCTTCAGAACGGCCGCGTCGATGTCGACTGGGTGGGCTTTGACGCTCTTCCCTGGACAGCGGGCGCTATGACTACAGGTCGTTACCGCAACATGTTTGCCGAGGCCGGATATTCTCAGGCCGAAATCGATGCCAAGCTTGCCGCCATCTACGACAGCGTTTTCCACGGTCCCAACAAGGTTTACTTTGAGGTGGGCGATTCGATGGCCTACATCTCCGACATAAAGAACCATGATGTGCGCACCGAAGGTATGTCCTACGGAATGATGATTGCCGTTCAGTTTGACAAGAAGGATGTCTTTGACCGCCTGTGGCGTTGGTGCCGCAAGTACATGCAGCACTCTTCGGGTGACATGGACGGATACTTTGCATGGAGCTGCAAGACCGACGGTACACGTAACTCTCAGGGTCCTGCTTCCGACGGTGAGCTCTACTACATTACATCGCTTATATTCGCCTCCAACCGCTGGGGCAATGACACCGGCATCAACTATCTTGCCGAGGCACGTAACATCCTTGACAAGTCGATGCTCAAGACAGGTCACAACCGTGTGGCTCCGTTGATCGATGTCAACCACAAGCTCATTACATTTACCCCCGATCGTTGGGGGGGACGCTATACCGACCCTTCCTATCATCTGCCCGCATTCTACGAAGTATGGGCCAAATGGGCCGGCGACAACCGTTCGGAGTATTGGCTTGAGTGTGCTCAGGCAAGCCGCGAATATCTGCACAAGTGTACTCACCCCGTTACCGGCCTAAACCCCGACTACAGCAACTACGACGGTACACTGCTCGGCCGCAACGGCATTTTCGGCGACGCTTTCCGCTTCGACTCTTGGCGTGTGCCCATGAACATTGCGCTTGATTACTCTTGGTCGTGTGCCGACGGCGATTGGCAGCGTGCCTATGGCAACCGCATTCAGGACTTCCTCTACTCACAGGGTATCGATGACTTCGTTGACCAGTACAATGTCGATGGCTCTACAGTTGAGCGCATAGCTTCAGCCGGAGGTAAGACAAAACTGCGTCACTCACTCGGGCTTGTGGCTACTTCGGCTGCGGTTTCTCTCGCATGTACCGATCCCAAGTGCTATGAGTTCATCCACAAGCTGTGGAATTCGGGTCATCAGCCCTACGATGACGGTTATTTCGACGCTTATTACGACGGATTGCTGCGACTCTTTGCATTCATGCACCTCAGTGGCAATTATCGTGTAATTTGTCCTGCTGAAAATAGCTCGGAATCAATTTAATTGTGTAACTTAGCTAAAGAAAAAATTATCACATCGATTCTTTAGTTATGGATTACATTTTCAAATGCTTCTCGGCATTTCTATGTGCGATATACATTGCAGGCTGCACAGCAAGTGTGCCTGTCGATAATGTGACGGATGCCGGCACGGCTCCCGAAATCACTCCCGACTATACCGGGATAGTGATACCTCCCAATATCGCGCCGATGAACTTTGAGATTGTAAATCCCGGCAAAGAATACGTAACACGCATCACAGGGGCCGACGGCGGTGAACTCACTGCCGCCGGCCGTGTGGTGAAGTGGAATATCGACGATTGGCATAAACTGCTTGAAGCCAATCGCGGAAAGACACTCGACTATGAAGTGTATGTAAAGGACGACAGCGGCAAGTGGAAGCGTTACACGTTTTCCAACACTGTGGCTCCCGACGATATAGACCCTTACATCTCTTACCGACTTATCGAACCATCCTATGAGCAATATGCCCTGCTCACCATCAATCAGCGTGACTTGACATCGTTTGATGAGGATGTGGTGTTCAACAACACGTTACTTAACGACGACAGCCGAGGATTCTGCATCAACTGTCACGTGCCGCGTAACCAATATCGCGACGGCAGTTCGCAGTTTCATGTGCGTCAGTTCCATGGCGGCACGGTATTGATGACCGATGGCAAAGTGCGCAAGGTGAATCTGAAGACCGACAGCACGTTGGCGGCCGGAGTTTATCCCGCATGGCATCCTACGCTCAATCTCATTGCCTATTCGGTCAACACTACCAAGCAGCGATTCTTTTCGGTGGGCGACCGCAAGGTTGAGGTCTACGACACGAAGTCCGACATGATTCTCTACGACATCGACCGTGACGAAGTGCGCAACATCGCAGCCGACACGACTCTGCTGGAAACCTTCCCGGCATGGCATCCCGACGGCAAGCGCCTTTACTATTCGGTTGCCGCCTATCCCGAAGGTGTAGGACCCGGAAACATCATTGAAAAGTATGACAGCGTGCGTTATGACATAGTGTACCGTGACTTCGATCCCGAAACCTATCGTTTCTCCCGCCCCGATACGATTGTCAATGTAGCGTCATCGGGAAAAAGCGCGTTACTTCCCCGAGTGTCGCCCGACGGACGTTACCTGCTCTACAGCATGGCCCCGTTCGGCACATTCCATATATGGCATCCTGAGAGCGACCTCTATGTAGTTGATTTGGAAACCGGTGAGAACCGTGAGCTTACCGAAGCCAACAGTGACGACACTGAAAGCTACCATTCCTGGTCGTCCAATTCGCGATGGATCGTGTTCAGTTCGCGTCGTGACGACGGATCTTATACGCGGCCCTATATAACCTATTTTTCTCCCGAAGGAAAGGCCTCAAAGGCATTTGTCGTGCCGCAGGAGTCGCCTGACTACTATCGTCACCTGATGAAGTCCTATAATGTTCCTGAATTTTTTGTAGCGCCGGTTGAGGTGCCGCGAGCCGAGTTGCTCGATGCCGTTCTCGGCGATGCATGTCCTGTAAAGTTCGTTTCCAACTCGGTTGAATAGCTCAATCGGCCAATATCAGTTTGGGTATTGACATGAACTCTTGGCTCTGTTTCATCAATTCGGGATTTTCGATGTAACGGTTGTAGTGTTCGGCCCAGTTGCGGTGAAACATTGTCGACATCAACAGGTTGTTGTAACGCTTGGCAAGCTTGAATTCATCGTTTAGCAGCGCACATTTCACCATGTATTTGAGGAAATACACGCGTTTGCCGTATTTCACCGAGTGCTCCATCGCCCATCGGTATGACTGGTTGGTCTTGCCGAGGTGGTAGTTCACGGGAACCTGCACGAATGCGGTCATTGTGAATGATTCATTTTTTCGGGGATTGCCGTCGGGTGTGTTTCGAGGTTTTATCGCGCTGTTGGCACCTCCTCCGAGTTTTATCAATGCAGTGTTGTTGAGCAGCGTCATGTTATAGTCGGGTTGTTCCTTCACGCGTGACATAACGTTCACTACATTGTCCCATCGGTTATGGTCGATGTGATACAACATCAACACCGTGGCACGCAGTTGTTCGCTTTTCTGTCCGGCCGAATATACGTAGACAGCTGTCAGCACCGCGCACGCGATGGTGAGATAGTTTACTCCTTTCGACGACTTGAATTTTTCGCCGATTAATTTCTGCGTCGCAGCCAATATCACCAGCAGCAGGCTTGTGGCAATCAACGGAATCCACAGATACATGTCCCATCCCTTCATCATCAGCTCGGGAAGACCTTTGACATAGAGGCAGTTGTTGTCGACCGTAGTTCCCGGCATATATCTGAAGTAGAGTTGCGGAACTGCAATTATTGCTACAATCGTCACTACGACGGCCGCAATGCCTCCATAGCGGCGCGAGAGCGTTATTGTAACCGCCTCACAGGCAATGCACATTACCCCGGCGAGCAGGGCGAAGAAGCCGAAAAGCGGGTATGTTGCAACGATTATCACTCCTGTAACGGCTCTTAACAGCGGATTGCCGATGGAGCGATAGGCAAGTAACGCTGCTGTCGACAGCGTAAATCCGAATGTGTTGGAGAATAGGTAACCCGGAGTGTTGAGCGAAAGCCATGCCTCGTCGAGCTGCACTATGGTTGCAATCATCAGCAGCGGTGCTACGATGGTGAGCGGATAGGCCGATCCGTCAAGCGAAAAAGCGAGCTTGATTACCCATGACATGAAAATCCACAGCGCAACAAGTATCGTTACACCCAGCCAGGGATAGTACATTAATTGTGTGAGGAACGCGCCGATGTAACGCAATATTCCTCCCGGATAGTTCATGAATGAATCGAAGAAAATTCTGTCGGGCAGGAATAGTGACATCTCATCATACCATCGTAACATGTACCCGTTTTTCACTGCGAGCAGCATGTATGAGAATACAATGAATGCCGATAATGTGATGATATTGGGCGTTAGTGTGAATTTGACTTTATTTTTTACTGGTGACATAGCGTGACTTTTTTGCAAAAATAGTGAAATTTATTATTATCGGATAACGAATGAGGGTCAAATAGCTGCATCGTAACATGGGTAGAGATTTATGTTACATATTTAGTTGTCATATTCGCATTTTAGGCTTAATTTTGTTAAATAACCAAAGATTTTTTTTATTGCAATGGATAAATTCAGTCTATTATTTTTAGGATTGGCCACGGCGCTCTCGGCATCTGCTGCGTCAGATGTTGTGTCGAGTCCCGATGGCAAACTCAGCGTTGAAGTGACCGATGCAGCGGGCACTCCGAAATACAGTGTGAAATACGACGGAGTCGATTTCCTGATGCCGTCGCCGCTGGGCTTTGTAAGCGACTTGGGTGACTACACTTCAGGCATGACCATGACCGAAGTTACGCCCGTGACCGAAATTCATGAGAGCTATTCGCTTCCCAACATCAAGAAAAGCAACGTTGATTATAACGCCAATCAGCGCACATTCAAATTCACACGTGACGGCAAGCCGGTATATGATGTCATCTTTCAGGTAGCCGACAATGATGTCGCATTCAAGTATCACATATATCCGCAGCGCGACCGACGCAGCAGCGTCGTCAAGAGCGAGGCTACCGGATTTGTCATGCCCGACGGCACAACTACATTCCTGTGTCCGCAGAGTAAGCCTATGGGCGGTTTCGCCGGCACTTCGCCCAGTTACGAAACTTCCTATACCGTTGACGATGCACTTGGCAAGAACGGTTTTGGCGCTGGTTACTCATTCCCCTGCCTTTTCCGTAACGGCGACAAGGGATGGACTCTCATCTCCGAAACAGGAGTCGACGGCGGTTACTGTGCAAGCCGACTCATGGGAGGTAACGGCAACACCTACACCATAGGCTATCCCCAGGAAGGTGAGATGAACGGACTCGGCTCGGCTTTTGCCGGAATACCTCTTCCCGGTGAAACTCCGTGGCGCATAATCACCGTGGGAACCGACCTCGCTCCCATCGTTGAAACCACCGCTCCTTTTGATGTTGTGTCATGCAAATATGAACCGTCACAGAATTACGACTACGGCAAGGGCTCATGGAGCTGGATCATAGGTATGGACGGTGCTACAAATTACGATGAGCAGCGCCGTTACATCGACTTCTCGGCCGCCATGGGCTATGAGTCGATACTTGTAGATGCGCTTTGGGACACCCAGATAGGCTATGACAAGATTGAGGAGCTTGCACGTTACGGAAAGTCAAAGGGCGTTGACCTCTATCTGTGGTACAACTCCAACGGCTACTGGAATCACGCTCCGCAGGGACCGCGTGGCATCATGGATAACGCAATCGCCCGTCGCCGTGAGATGAAGTGGATGCACGACAACGGCATTCGCGGCATAAAGGTCGACTTTTTCGGCGGTGACAAGCAGGAGATGATGCGCATCTATGAGGATATTCTCGCCGATGCCAATGATTACGGACTTCTCGTCATATTCCACGGCTGCACGTTGCCTCGCGGATGGGAGAGAATGTATCCCAACTATGCTGCGAGCGAAGCCGTGCTTGCAAGCGAGAACCTGCACTTCTCGCAGGGTAGCTGCGACGCCGAGGCTTTCAACGCAACACTGCATCCGTTCATTCGCAACACTGTGGGCAGCATGGACTTCGGCGGCAGTGCGCTCAACAAGTTCTACAACTATAAGAACGAACCCAACCGAGGCAGCCGACGCGTGACATCCGATGTATTCGCTCTCGCTACAGCGGTGTTGTTCCAGAGTCCCGTGCAGCACTTCGCTCTTGCTCCCAACAACCTCACCGATGCTCCGGCATGGGCTATCGATTTCATGAAGAGCGTTCCCACTACATGGGACGACATTGAGTTCATCGACGGTTACCCCGGTCGTTATGTCGTTGTGGCACGCCGCAACGGCGACAAGTGGTACATTGCGGGTGTGAACGCTCAGGACGCTCCGTGTGAGCTGTCGCTTGAACTTCCCATGCTCGACCGCGAGCAGCCCGTCATGATGTATACCGACGACAAGACTCTCAACGGCACCGCCAAGGAGATGAAGCTCAACAAGAAGAAGCCTCTCAAGGTGTCTATTCCGAGCAAGGGCGGCCTCGTCGTAGTTGGCAATGCAAAATAGGTATTAACCATAAATCCATATATGCACATTTCATGAAAATTATTGATTTAATGACTTTTGGAGCACTGGTTGCTTTGGGGGCTCCATTTGCTGCGGCTCAGAATCCGCTGATTCAGACAAAGTACACCGCCGACCCCGCGCCGATGGTATATAATGACACTATTTACCTCTACACTACTCACGATGAGGATGATGCTGAGGGATTCAAGATGCTTGACTGGCTGCTTTACACTTCAACCGACATGGTTAACTGGACCGACCGGGGCGCTGTGGCTTCATTGAAGGATTTCAAGTGGATTGACAAGGATAACGGAGCCTGGGCCGAACAGGTAATCGAGCGTAACGGCAAGTTCTACATGTATTGCCCGATTCACGGTAACGGTATAGGCGTGCTCGTAGCCGATTCGCCTTACGGCCCGTTTAAGGATCCCATAGGCAAGGCGCTTGTTTGGCAGAAAGAGCATTGGGACGACATAGATCCTACGGTGTTCATCGATGATGACGGACAGGCTTACATGTATTGGGGAAATCCCAATCTTTACTATGTGAAGCTGAACGAGGATATGATTTCCTATTCGGGTGACATCGTGAAACTGCCTCATATCGAAGATTATCAGGAGGGGCCATGGTTCTATAAGAGAAACGGACACTACTATCTCGCGTTTGCGTCGACATGCTGCCCCGAGGGTATAGGCTATGCTATGAGCGACAGCCCCACAGGGCCTTGGGAATACAAGGGTCACATCATGGACCACACTCAGCGCACTCGCGGCAACCATCCCGGTATAATCGACTATAAGGGAAAATCCTATGTGTTCGGATTGAATTATGACCTGTTGCGCATTGAAACCGACCAGCACAAGGAACGCCGTTCGGTTTCAGCAGCCGAAATGCACTACAATCCAGATGGAACTATCAAGGAGGTTCCCTATTGGAAGGACAACGTTCTCGAGCAGATAGAATTCTTCAACCCCTATCGCAGAGTTGAGGCCGAAACAATGGCTTGGGGCTACGGATTGAAGACCGCTCCTCTCGCCGACGGAGGTATATGCGTCAACAACATTGACAATGGCGAAACGCTCACATTGCGCGGTGTCGATTTCGGCAAGAAAGGCGCCAAGAACTTCAAAGCGGCAACCCGCAACGCCAAGCCGGGTGCGGTAATCGAGGTGCGTCTTGACAGCGACAAGGGTCCCGTGGTAGCAACACTTCCCCTCAAGTCATCAGCCGACTTCTCTTTGTCGGAGTGCAAGGTCAAGGGAGCCAAGGGTGTACACGATGTAGTGTTCTGCTTCAAGGGCGACGGTGACAATCTGTTTGAATGGGACTACTGGCAATTCAATTAAACGCAGAATAACAAGCTTTAGATAAAAAATGAAATCTTACATTGCAATGGCTGTACTGTGCATGCTTGCAAGCTGTGCCGGTACAGGAACAAAAAAGGGTGAAGCCAATACCGAAGAGCCAAAGGACAGCACTTTCGCTTTCGTAGGCAATCCTATCGTGAAAAACAAGTTTACCGCCGACCCGGCCCCGATGGTGCATGACGGCCGTCTTTACCTCTATGTAGGACATGACGAGTACTATGCCGGTCAGGACTCGGCTTCGGGCGGCAAGGAGTTCAACATCACCGAATGGCTGTGCTACTCTACTCCCGACATGAAGGAGTGGACCGACCACGGTGTAGTGTTGCGCCCCTCCGACTTTGCCTGGTCGCAGAAGACCCGTGAAGTGGGCGATGCCTGGGCTTCGCAGGTGGTTGAGCGTGACGGTAAGTTCTATTACTATACAACTTTGCAGGGCAACGAGGAGTATCCCGGTTATGCAGTGGGTGTTGCCGTGAGCGACAGCCCCACAGGGCCGTTTGTAGATGCAATCGGCAAGCCTCTTGTATCGGATGACATGACCGACAACGGTAAGCGCGGATGGTGGAACGACATCGATCCCACAGTGCTTATCGACGGTGACGATGCATGGCTGTGCTGGGGTAACGGAACCTGCTTCCTTGCCAAGCTGAAGCCCAACATGATCGAAATCGACGGCGACATAAAGGTTGTCGATGTACCTCGTTACGTTGAGGGACCCTGGCTGCACAAGCGTGGCGACATCTACTATTTGACCTATGCTTCAATAGGTAACGGCGGTGAAACTATCGCTTATGCCACAGCCGACAGTGTCAATGGCGAGTGGACTCCGCGCGGTGAGGTGACCGGTGCTGCCAAGAACAGCTTCACAATACACCCGGGAATTGCCGATTTCAACGGTCAGACCTATCTCTTCTATCACAATGCCGACCTTACAATCGACAGCATTCCCGGTGCAATCGGTCGTCGTGCAGTGTGTGTCGACAAACTCAATTACGATGAAAACGGCTTGATGATACCTGTAGAGCAGACGATAGGTGGCGGTATCCTTGAATAATTAAAAAGTTAACGAATATGAAAAGAAGTATTTGGATTTTGTTGATGGTGATGGCTCTTGGCTTGTCGGCCAAGAGTCATCCCGACAAAAACTTTCACATATACCTTTGTTTAGGACAGTCCAACATGGAGGGTAACGCTCCCATTGAAGAGTGTGACCGACTTGGCATAAGCCCGCGACAGCTGATGATGTCGGCGGTGGATTGTCCCGAACTCGGACGTGAAAAAGGCAAGTGGTACACAGCCGTTCCGCCGTTGGCTCGTTGCAACACCGGATTGACTCCGGCCGATTATTTCGGACGCACTTTGGTTGCCAATCTCCCCGAGGATGTAAGGGTGGGCGTGATCAATGTCGCCATTGGCGGCTGCAAGATAGAGCTGTTTGACGAAGATATATGCGAAGAATATCTTTCCAAGCAGGCCGACTGGATGAAGAACTTTGCGTCATCCTACGACGGTCATCCCTATCGTCATCTTGTTGAACTTGCCCGTTCAGCTCAGAAGGATGGTGTGATCAAGGGTATATTGGTTCATCAGGGCGAGTCAAATAACGGCGAAATCGAGTGGCTCGACAAGGTCAAGAAAGTCTATAACCGACTATTGAAGGACTTGAAGCTCAAGGCCAAGGATGTGCCGTTGCTTGTAGGCGAGATGCTTCCTGCCGAATCGGGCGGCCACTGTGCCGGCATGAATACGATCATTGCCAAGATTCCCGAGGTTATACCTACGGGCCATGTCATATCGTCGGCCGGATGTCAGGGCGCTCCCGATGGACTGCATTTCACCGCTCAGGGCTATCGCAAGCTCGGCGAGCGTTATGCGCTTAAGATGCTCGAGCTTATGGGCGTTCCCGCCGAGGTGTCGATTGTACCCGGCGACATGAGGCTCACCTACAATGAGCCGGCCAAGACCTGGGTTGAGGCTCTGCCTATCGGAAACTCCAAGATGGGTGCCATGATATACGGCGGAGTTCCGCGTGACGAGATTCAGTTGAACGAAGAAACATTCTGGGCCGGCGGTCCCTACAGCAACAACAACCCTGCTGCCCGTCAGGCTCTTGACTCGATACGCGGACTGGTGTTTGCCGACAAGTTCGGCGAGGCCCAGAAACTCATCGATGCTACATTCATGACTCCGCAGCACGGAATGCGTTATCTTCCCTTCGGAAGCCTGTTCCTCAATTTCCCCGGACAAAACAACTACAGCGACTACTCCCGTACACTCGACCTTGACAACGCCATGGCGGCCACTACCTATGTTGTCGACGGCGTGCGTTATCGTCGCACTGCTTTTGCTCCATTTGGCAACGACATAATCGTTATGACAATCGAGGCCGACCGCAAGGGTGCGCTCAACTTCAATCTCGGTTACTCTTGTCAGCTCGAGCACACAGTCAAGGCTTCGGGCGACTCGCTCACGATTTCGATAAACGGGGTAGAGCAGGAAGGTGTTCCCGCGGCATTGCATGCCGCTGCAATTGTCAAGGTTGTAACCGACGGACAGCTGTCGTGCAGCGGTGACTCGCTTTCGGTAAAGGATGCGGGCAATGCCACAATCTACATTTCGGGTGCCACCAACTTTGTAAGTTACAACAACACAAGCGGCGATGCTCTTGCATCGGCTTCAAAGACTCTGGCTGCGGCCATGAAGCGTCCCTATTTCATGCTTGCGGCCATGCACGTGCGCAACTATAAAAACATGATGGGTCGTGTGACACTGAATCTCCCCAGCAGTTCCAAGTCGAAAGCCGACACACGCAGTCGCATTGCGGCCTATCGTGACGGAGGCGACGAGCAGCTTGCCGCGCTGTTGTTCCAGTATGGACGTTACCTGCTCATCAGCTCTTCCCAGCCCGGCGGACAGCCTGCCAATCTTCAGGGTATATGGAATGCAAGCTCAAATGCTCCGTGGGACAGCAAATACACTCTCAACATAAATGCCGAGATGAACTATTGGCCCGCCGAGGTTACCAACCTGAGCGAAACACATCAGCCGTTGTTTGACATGATTACCGATCTGTCGAAAACTGGTGCCGTTACCGCCTCCGAGCTATACGGTGCAAAAGGATGGGTTGCCCATCACAACACCGATATATGGCGCGCTTGCGGTCCCGTTGATGCCGCTGCCTGGGGCATGTGGCCCAATGGCGGTGCATGGCTTGCTACCCACTTGTGGCAGCACTACCTCTATACCGGCGACAAGGAGTTCTTGAAGAAGTACTATCCTATAATGAAGGGTTGTGCCGATTTCTGCATGAGCAATATGGTGGAGCACCCCCGTCACGGATGGCTCGTTACCGTCCCCTCTACATCGCCCGAGCACGGTTACAGCAGTGATGGCTCTACAATTATAGCAGGATGCACGATGGACAATCAGATAGCGTTTGACGCGATGAACAACGTTATGCTGGCTGCCGAGGTTCTCGGAGTGGATGCCGCTTACCGTGATTCGCTGCGCCGCACTATCGACCGTCTGCCTCCCATGCAGGTGGGCCGTCACGGACAGTTGCAGGAATGGCTTGTCGATGCCGATAATCCACGTGACGAGCATCGCCATGTGTCACATCTCTACGGACTCTATCCGAGCAATCAGATTTCGCCGTATGCCAATCCCGTTCTTTTCGCAGGCTCACGTAATACATTGAACCAGCGCGGTGACAAGGCTACCGGATGGAGCATAGGATGGAAGCTCAACCTGTGGGCGCGACTGCTCGACGGCAATCATGCCTACGAAATAGTGCGCAATCTCATCTCACTGCTGCCCGACGACCGCAGCGCACGCAAATATCCTGACGGACGATTGTATCCCAACATGTTTGACGCGCATCCGCCGTTCCAGATCGACGGTAACTTCGGATTTACTGCCGGTGTGGCCGAGATGCTTCTTCAGAGTCACGACGGAGCTGTGCAGTTGCTGCCCGCTCTTCCCGATGCATGGAACGCCGGAAGCGTGACCGGACTGAAGGCTCGCGGAAACTTCGATGTCAACATGACATGGAACGATGGAAAACTCAGCGAAGCGCGCATTGCCTCGCGTAACGGCGGTGTTCTGCGCCTGCGTTCCTATGTGCCGCTGAAGGGCGACAATCTGCGCAAGGCTTCGGGCCCATGCCCCAATCCGCTCTATGCAAGCGCCAAGGTGGCTAAGCCCATTGTTAACGGTAATGCTGCCGATGTCCGTGTCGACCTCCCTGAAATATATGAATACGACATTGACACCGCCCCCGGCGATGTAATAACTGTATATGCCGACCTGTAGAAGGACGGCATCGCGTTTCATTTATTTAATGAAAATTGGGATGACACCCCGCTCACTCTTCCGGTGAGTCGGGGTGTTGTTCCATATATACGGTGGGTGAAACGCCAAACAACTCCTTGAACGATGTAGCGAAGTTGTTGGGATTGCGGAATCCTGTAAGGTCGGCCACTTCGGCCACAGTGAGCTTCTTCTCGACAAGAAGTTTGGCCGCCTTGCGCAGGCGTGTGTTGCGGATGAAGTCGCGGGGCGACTGATTGGTAAGCTCTTTCAGCTTGCGGTGGAGGTGTACGCGGCTTATGCCTATCTCGTTGGCGAGTGTTTCCACCGTTATGTCGGGATTGCCGAGGTTCTTGTTGAGAACCTTCATGATGCGCTCCATGAGCTTGTCGTCGCTCGATGTCGTGTCGATGTCGTCGACCTTTTCGTCATGTGTCTGGTTGCCGCTGAAAGTGTTGCGCAACCGCTGGTGACTCTTGAGCAGGTTGTTGACTGTTTTTATGAGAATGTCGATGTTGAACGGCTTGGTCAGATAGGCATCGGTACCGGTTTCAAGACCTTCAAGGTTGTCTTCCTCGCGGCTTTTCGCCGTAAGCAGCACTACGGGTATGTGGTTGAGGTTGATGTTCTTCTTTATGCGTCGTGTCAGTTCAAGACCGTCCATTTCAGGCATCATCACGTCGCTTATCACGAGGTCGGGTTGCTGCTTGAATATTATGTCAAGCGCCTCTTTGCCGTTGGCGCACGTGTCTACCTTGTAGTGGGTCGACAACTCGTGAGCCACGTAGTTGCGAATCTCTTCGTCATCTTCGACCACCAGTACGCGTTCGCTCACCTTTACCTTCACGTTGTCGTTGTCGGTTTCATTGATGTCGGGCACGAGTACCATGTTGGTTGTGTGCTTGGGCACTGACGACTGTGCCAGGGGTATGTTGAGCTGGTTGACAGGCAGATGCTCGTGTCCGAGCGGTATTCTCACGACGAAGCGGGTGCCTTGTCCCTCGGGATTGTCCTCGATGTTGATTGTGCCGTAATGAAGCTTTATAAGCGAACTTGTGAGGTGGAGTCCCACGCCGGTGCCTCCTGTCTGATTGTTGCGCACTTGATAGAAACGCTTGAATATGTGCTGTCGTTCCGATTCGGGTATGCCTATACCCGTGTCGGTGACGCTGATTTCAGCATATCGGTGCAGCGGCCCGGTGGTGTTGTCGTCGGTTCCCGATGCCAGCTTTATGTCGATTTTACCGCCGTTGGGAGTGTATTTCACTGCATTCGACAGCAGGTTCATGATGATTTTGTCGAAGTTGGCCGGGTCGACCCACAGCTCCATGTCGTCATGTCCCTCGTGGTCAAATGTCAGGGTGATGTCCTTGCTGTCGGCTACGGGCTTGAATAGGTCGCAGAGGTCGTCGATAAACGGTACGATGGGAGTGTCGGTAAACGAAAGCATCATCTTGCCCTTGTCGATTTTCCTGATGTCCATCAGTTCATTGACAAGTCGCAGAACTCGCTTGGCGTTTCGGTTGATAGTGCGGTAATCCTTCTGGCGCGCCGGATTGTCATCGGATGCCATGAGCTTTTGCAACGGACTCATCACGAGCGTCATAGGCGTGCGTATCTCGTGCGATATATTTATGAAAAACTGAAGCTTGGCTTCATTGATTTGAGCCTCGTAGTTTCGCTCGATTGCCTCTCTCTTGCGGCGTGCACGCATCTGCATGACATAGTAAGCGTAATATATCACGCCAAGCACGATTATGAGGTAAATCAGCTTGGCCCACCATGAGTTATACCACACCGGGGCGATGCTGATTGTAATCACCGATTCATCTGACTGGATGCCGTTGTCTACGGCAACAATTCGCAGTGTGTGGCTTCCGGGCGATACATCGCTGAAATTTACGGCGTTGGTTCCGTGGGGGAGGTCGATCCACTTTTCATTATCAAGCGAATAGCGGTAGATCAGCGATTCGGGACGGTTGTACTCACGTGTTCCGAATTCAATTGAGAATGAGTTGTCGGCGTGAGAAAGCTTGAATTCCGTAGCCTTGAATACCGGATTTTTTGTTATCGTTCGAGCCCCTGATTTCATACCTGCCTTTATCGGCTTGCCGTGGATATAGAAGTCGGTTACTCTCACGGTCCACTTGCGTCCAGGAATTATCACGTTCTTGGGATTGAAGTAGGTGATTCCGTTGGTTCCACCGAAGTAGATTGTGCCGTTTTTGTCCTTGAACGACGCGTTTTTGTAGAACTCGTTGCTTTGCAGACCCTCTTCGACATAGAATGTCGTGAATGTTTCCTTTTCGGGATTAAATTGTGCGAGTCCTGCGTTCATGCTTATCCACAGCGATGACGCGTCATCCTCCTGAATTGCATAGATCACATTGCTCGGAAGCCCGTTTTCGGTGGTATAGAGCTTTTCGCTGTTGGTTTTCGGGTCGAATCGTATAAGGCCGTTGGACGACGCTACCCATATTATGCCCGATTTACTTTCAAGCATGGAGTATATGATGCTCGACGGCGAGAATTGGCTTATCTTTCGGTCACCCGACGGATTCTCTATCTTGTAGAGTCCGCTGTAGGTTCCGAGGTAGAGTACATCGTTGGCAGGAGAGTAGTGCAGGGTGCATATCCATGACTCTATTTTGCCCAACAGGTCGTCACACTGCTTGGTTGTCTTTGTGTCGAGATTGTAGCTGAACAATCCCTGGCCCATTGTGGCTATCCAGATGTTCCCTTTGTTGTCCTCCGAGAAAGCGTAGCATCGCTGCACATCGCGGTTGTAGATGTCGTGTAGCTTGATGAATTCGATCTGTCCGGTCTTGCGGTTCAGTATGCCGGCTCCGTTCAGGTAGGTGCCGAGCCACAGGTTTTGGCGTGAGTCCTCGAAGATGTTTATCACCACCTCGGGCACCGGATTGAGATAGTGGGCATACTGTGTTCCGTCGGGATTGACTCCATACACGCCGTCGTTGTCGATTCCCACCCACAGGATGCCGTTGGCGTCGCGGCACATCGTCGTGACGCAGTTGTAGCCGATGACATTGTTGGCTATCGACTTGTGGCCGATGTACTTGAATGAATTGGGATGAGCCGGTAGCATCACGAGCCCCTTCTGGTAAATTCCGAGCCACAGGTTGTTGCTGTCGTCCTTGGTCACACTGTGTACTTTCTGCTTGTGGTAGTCGAGGTCGCCGTTTCCAAATTTCACATCGCTTATCTGATTGCTCATGGGGTTGAATATTTTCAACCCTCGTCCATCGGTGGCAAGATATATTTCACCGTTTACATCGGTGTAAAGTTCTTTAACAAACGAATGGTCGTTATTGACCGTATTTACAGGTATGAATTTGTCGGACTTCTTGTCAAATTGGAAAAGTCCGTGCTTCATGCTTCCCGCATATATTACACCGTTGCGACCTATGGTAATTGAGGTGAGTACGGGGTCGCCGGGGCGTCCGAAATAGCGATATATGTTATTGTCGGAATCAAGCCTGTAGGTACCCATCTCCTCTTTCAGGAGCCACAGGTCGCCGTCAATGTCCTCGATGCCGTTGTGTACATACTCTATCTCGGGGTGGTCGGTAAATGCAGGTTCTATTACTATGCTCTTGTTGTCGGCCTTGACTATGCGACCTACTTTGTTGCCTATTACGATTATTTCACCGTTCTTGCGGAATATCAGGTCGTTGATGGCGCTTGCAAACGTTTGTCCGTCAGGTGTCTTTGCCAGCGGTGAAAATGTGTCGGTGGCCGGGTCATGCAACTGCAGACCGGCGTAGGAGCCGATGAATGTGCGACCTTTACTGTCGACATTTATGGTGTTGACAAGGTTGCTTGCGAGCGATGTCGAATCGCCCGGTATGTTTCGGAACACAATGAATTTGGATCCGTCATATCGGTTCAGTCCGTCTTCGGTGGCTACCCAAATCATCCCGTTATTGTCTTGGCACACTTTCATGACGAGGCTGCTCGATATGTCATGGTCGGAGGTGAACAGCTTATAAGATTGACCAGAGCAAATTAGACAATTTAAGGTGATGAATAGCAAAATCACTAAAGGTCTTATCATATTTTATGTCGGTCTAAGGCTATTTTTTTGCTTAATCGGTATTTCAAAAGTATGAAAATATCCCAATTAATTCGGTGAAACAGAACTCTGTTTTAAGCTTTTTTAACGGCATTATGCCATTGTTAAAATCGCATTAAAGAGTTGTTACTCCATCTTTTTTCAAGTTGGGAAGGAAGTAGGCCACAAGTCCGAGCAACGGCATGTAGGCGCATGCGTGATACACGGTTTCGATGCCGTAACTGTCGGCGAAATTGCCCAATACGGCCGAGGCCACTCCGGCTATGCCGAAGGCAAACCCGAAAAACAGTCCCGAAACGAGTCCGAGCTTGTTGGGAAGCAACTCCTGTGAGTAAAGCAGTATGGCGGGAAAGGCCGACGACAGCATGAATCCCACGCAGAAGCTGAGAACAACTGTCATTGCAAGTCCGGTGTAGGGCATCAGCATGCTGAACGGTGCTGTGCCGAGAATTGATACCCATATCACGGGCTTGCGTCCGTAACGGTCGCCGATCGGGCCGCCCACAAGGGTTCCGACTGCTGTCGACACAAGGAATACGAAGAGGAATATCTGGGAGTGTTGGATGCTTACGCCGAATTTGTCGATAAGATAGAAGGTGTAGTAGTTGGTGAGGCTCGCCATGTAGATGTACTTGGAGAAGATGAGTACAAGAAGCACACCGATCACGAATATAGTGCGCCTCTTGGACAACGGCAACGGCAGGTGATGCTGCGACTTGCCGCTTGTGCGTGACTTGATGCCGTTGAGGTAACCGCGATACCAGAGGCATATAGGGCGCATGGCGTAGAAAGCGAGTGCCGATATGATGAGAAACCACATCACGTGATGGCGTCCGTAGGGTGCTACGAGCAGAGCCACGAGCAGCGGGCCTGTTGATGTACCGAGGTTGCCGCCCACCTGGAATATGGATTGCGCAAGACCGCGTCGGCCGTGGCTTGCGAGCGATGTTATGCGTGACGCTTCGGGGTGGAGTGTCGACGAACCTACACCTACAAGAAACACCGACACAAGTACCATGGCAAGCGATGACGACCAGGCAAACAGGATGATGCCGAGCGTGGTGGAACACATTCCCATGGGCAGGCTACCTACAAAGGGGCGCTTGTCAAATGCCAATCCCACAGCCGGCTGAAACACTGATGCCGCTATCTGGTAAACGAGAGTTATCAGGCCTATCTGAGCAAAGTTGAGCGACAGATCGTCCTTCAGCATGGGATACACGGCCGAGATGACGGCCTGGAGAAGGTCGTTGAAGCAGTGTACACAGCACAATGCCATGAGTATGGGGAAATTGGAGTCGGAAGCAATATTCTTAAGCTTAAGTGACAGGCTTGACATAGGCGTTATCGTGAAAAAACAGTGCAAAGTTACAAAAAAATGGGTAAATTTGCACACCCATCAACGATTGCAGGGGCTATGAATGAACGCAAGATAATTCACATTGACATGGACGCTTTCTATGCTTCGGTCGAGCAGCGCGACAATCCCGAACTGCGAGGCCGTCCTGTGGCTGTAGGTCATGCCGAGCGTCGCGGGGTGGTGGCTGCCGCAAGCTATGAGGCGCGCCGCTACGGAGTGAGGTCGGCCATGTCGTCGCAGAAGGCAAAGCGTATATGTCCTGAGCTGATTTTCGTCAATGGACGCATGGATGTCTACAAGAGCGTGTCGCAGAGCATCCATGACATATTACATGAATACACCGACATTATCGAGCCTATATCGCTCGACGAGGCATTTCTCGATGTCACGGTCAATAAGCCGGGTATAGAACTGGGTGTCGACATTGCCCGCGAGATAAAACGCAAGATTCGCGAGCGCCTTAATCTTGTGGCTTCGGCTGGAGTGTCCTATAACAAGTTTCTTGCAAAGATCGCGTCGGACTACCGTAAGCCCGACGGACTATGTACGATACATCCGTCACAGGCACTTGACTTTATCGCCAAGTTGCCGATTGAAGATTTCTGGGGTGTGGGACCCGTGACGGCGGGAAAGATGCACTCGATGGGCATTCACACCGGGGCACAGCTGCGCGACTGTCCCAAGCGCATACTGACGCGTGCTTTCGGGAAGGCCGGATTGGTCTACTATGACTTTGCCCGAGGCATTGACAATCGTCCTGTCGAAGCTGTGAGAATCAGAAAGTCGATAGGGTGTGAGCACACTCTTGACGAGGATATAAACGACTCGTCGTCGGTCGACATCGAGTTTGTCAAGGCCGCCGAGGAGTTGTACAGCCGTCTTGAGCGCAAAGGATTCCAAGGCTCTACGCTGACGCTGAAGGTGAAGTTTCACGATTTTGTGCAGATAACGCGCAGTGTCACGCTGCCGGGACATGAGGCCATCGACACTCTCGAAAAGATTATCGCCAACGGACGCAAACTTGTCAATGAGGTGGACTATGCGTCACATCCCATAAGACTTATAGGCCTTTCTGTTTCAAATCCGCGTGACATGACGGCCGTCGGGCCTGTGTGGCGTCAGCTGTGCTTCGACTTCGACAATCCCGACGGTGTGGACTCTTGAATGGATGTGGGGTGACTATACGTTGAATCGGAAATGCATTATGTCACCGTCCTGCACTACATACTCCTTGCCCTCGATGCTCAGCTTGCCGGCTTCCTTTACGCCGCCTTCGCCTCCGAGAGTCACGTAGTCGTCATATTTTATGACTTCGGCGCGTATGAATCCCTTTTCAAAGTCGGTGTGTATGATTCCTGCGCATTGTGGAGCCTTGGAACCGCGCATGAATGTCCATGCTCTCACTTCGTCGGGGCCTGCGGTGAAATAGGTCTGCAGGTTGAGCAACGCGTAGGCCGAGCGTATTAGTCGGCTCACGCCCGACTCCTCAAGACCGATTTCGTTGAGGAACTCCTGACGCTCTTCCCAGGTGTCGAGCTCGGCAATATCGGCTTCGGTCTGTGCGGCAACGATGAGTATTTGGGCGTTCTCGTCCTTGACGGCTTCGCGCACGGCTTCGACATACTTGTTGCCGTTGACTGCCGATGCATCGTCGACATTGCACACGTAGAGCACGGGCTTGTTGGTGAGCAGGAACAGGTCGCGGGCAAACTTTTGTTCGTCGACGCTCTCAAACTGCACCGAGCGTGCAGGCTTGCCTTGGTAGAGGGCCTCCTTGTACTGTCGCAGTACTTCATATTGCATCTTGGCCACCTTGTCACCTCCGGTCTGAGCCTGTTTCTGAGTCTTGGCCATTCGTGCCTCCACTGTTTCAAGGTCCTTTAGCTGAAGCTCATAGTCGATTATCTCCTTGTCGCGCACGGGGTCGACGCTTCCGTCGACATGGGTTATGTTGTCGTCGTCGAAGCAGCGTAACACGTGAAGTATGGCATCGGTTTCGCGTATGTTGGCGAGGAACTTGTTGCCGAGTCCTTCACCCTTGCTTGCGCCTTTCACAAGTCCGGCGATATCAACGATTTCGACGGTGGCCGGCACCACGCTGCGGGGTTCACACATCTCGACAAGCTTGTTGAGTCGCTCGTCTGGCACGGTTATTACTCCCACATTGGGCTCGATTGTGCAGAACGGGAAATTGGCCGATTGAGCCTTCGCATTGGATAAACAGTTGAAAAGTGTTGACTTGCCCACATTGGGTAGTCCTACTATGCCGCATTGTAAAGCCATGAATATTCGATTTTAAAAATTTCTGCAAAGTTACGAAATTCAATCCTTAATATGAAATATTGGGGAACGTAGTCTTAGATGTTCAGTCCGTCGAGTAGGGCTATATATGTAGCTATGGCTTCGCGTATTTCGTCAAGAGTTATGTATTCGTCGGCTGTGTGGGAGCGTGACGAGTCGCCGGGACCGAGCTTTACCGATTGCCAGGGCATAAGTGCCTGATCGCTTAGGGTAGGCGATCCGAAAGGCTTGGCTCCTAATATTGTCATACGTTTTATAATGGGATGGTCGGGCGATATTCCCGACGGGTTAAGGCGTGTGGAGCGGGGCGTGAGCCTGCATTGCGGCACGGCTTCGCGAAGCCGTGCCAGTGTTTCCTCGTTGGTGTAGGCATCGGTGGTGCGTATATCGACAACCATTTTGCACAGCGAAGGCACTACGTTGTGTTGTGTGCCGGCGTTTATCTGCGTCACGCTTATCTTTACCGGGCCGAGAGTCGCCGACTCCTTAGGTAGACGCAGGTGACGCAGTGTTTCTATTACGGGCATTGCCTGATAGATTGCGTTTACACCCTCGTTGCGGGCGGCATGTCCGGCTACTCCGTCGATTTCGGCATCAAGCACCATCAGCCCCTTTTCGGCTATGGCGGGATTCATCCCTGTGGGCTCGCCCACGATTGCCACATCGATGTGGGGCAACAGCGGGATCGCCGCTTCAATTCCGTCACGCCCGCTGACCTCCTCCTCGCATGATGCGAGAAACACGAGATTGTAGCTGCGTTCTTTACCGCTCATGAACAGATAGGCGGCGAGAAGCGATACAAGCGACGCTCCGGCATCGTTGCTGCCGAGCCCGAAAAGTCGGTTTTCATCGTCGACTTGCGGAGTGAAGGGGTCGTGCTGCCATCCCGGGGCGGGTTTTACGGTGTCGATGTGGGAGTTTAACAGCAGAGTGGGGCGGCTCGGGTCGTAGTCGTCGGCTATTGTCCACACATTATTATTGTGACGCCGGGTTTGATGTCCCGCATTGTTGATGAATTGCTCCACGATGTCGGCTGCGGCGGCTTCGTCACGGCTTATCGAGGGAGTGGATATGAGTTGCTTGAGCAGGTCAACTGCTTGATAAAATAGTTCGTCCATGATGCAAAATTAGTCATTTTCGCTTAATATGATGTAATGTCGACTGCCTCAGTGAGCGGTGGGGGATGTCGTAACGTTGCAGACTGTCGAGGTAACGGTCGTGACGGCGCACGTGGAGGTCGGCGCTCAACATTATCGAGTCGGGCTTCAGCCGCCGGTGTGCGTCGAGCACGTTGCCTCGGAATCCCCGGCACACTATGGCATAATCTACATGGCTGTAATCACGGTAGAGCAGGGAGTCGGCATTTATCAGCGCATATCTTATTCCGTCGACATCTACAACTGCGTCATGTCGCGACATTCCGGCAACGGTGATCGATGCGGGGGCGAGCTGCAGCGAGTCGACTCCGCGCATAGCGAGGAAGTCACGGTGACGGTTGCGTGAGTTTTCCAGCCGTGACGATGCGTTACGTTCGCCTGCCGTGGTTATTAGCCATGCTTCGGTGCCGTTACGGTAAATTATGTCGGTGGCGTAGCTGTCACGCGCTATAAAGTGTTCCGATTCAGGAAACTTGCGCTGCGTTACGTTCAACGTGACGATGATTGCCACAACACCGGCTGCCGCGACACACCATCCTGCAATCTTGCGGCGCCATAGCGCCCATGCCACGGCTCCTGCCGTGATAAAATAGGGAATCATGACCCAGCCCGAAAAGTATATGCCGCTTACCGCCGAGTGGGGTATGTCGCTCACCATGCGGGCGAAAGCGAATATTGCGTTATACATTGCGTCGATGGCCGAGCATAGCCACACAGGGTCGTAACATGCCGCTTCGCACACGATCAGCAGCACTCCGGCTCCCATGATGAATGGAAGCATGAGCAGCACGGGCGTGTTGGCGATTACAAAGCACAAGGGGAATGTGTGGAAATAGTAAGCGGCTATAGCTCCCGAACCTATCGTGGCCGCGATTGACACTACGACAAGCGACGTGATGTAATAGAGCAGCCGTTGTCGCGGACTCACAGGGTTGAGCAGCGGTGTGAAGAGCAGAATTGCCGCCACCGAGGCAAACGACAGCTGAAATCCTACATTGAACAGCTGCAACGGGTCGAAGGCCAGGATGATCAAGGCGGCCAGGAGCAGCGCGTTCATCGACACGTAACGGCGTTGCAGGATATAGCCTATGCCGAGGGTTGTAGCCATGATGACGGCACGTGTTACCGAAGGCGACAGTCCGGTGACGATGGCATATAACCACAGGATTACGATGAGTGATGCCGTCATGGCGTTACGTTTTCGGGCGAGATAGAGGGGCAGCAGGGCTATGCCGACGACAACCGACAATATGCCCACATGAAGTCCGCTGAGAGCAAGGATGTGGGCAAGGCCCGATGCGGTGAAAGTGGCACGTGACTCCTCGGGCATCAATGAATCGTCGCCGGTGAGCGTGGCTGTCAGGAACTCGCATGACCTGCGATCAAGCGAACTGCGCTTCAACAGGTTGCCCATCACGGGACGCAGTCGCTTTATGCGCCACAGCAGCGAATTGTTGGAGGAGATAACGTGTATGTCACCCGGTCTTACGAATGCGGTAGCCGTGACGCCTCTCTTCATGAGTATTGCTGCATAGTCGGGAGAGTCGGGCGAATCGTCACGACGGGGAGCAGTGAATTTTGCCGTCAACTCCACATTGTCGCCGGGGTTGATTTCCGGGATGAGCGACGGCACCGTTATCACGGCCTTGAAGCGCACCCCGGCGGAGTCGCGTGTGGTTATGTTGAGGTGCTGTCCGCTTTCATTGCACGTTACATCATCGACCGTTGCAGTGTAGACTCCTGCATCGTCAGGCAGCGACAGCTCCTGAATTTGCGGCGGCGATTGCATGAGCATGTCGCCCATTGCCAGTGCCGCGGCCAGCAGTAGCCCTCCTATAGGGCGTAACCCTCTTATGCACAGCAGTGTAATGCCGCCTACCAGTAGCGCGGCAATCCACCATGCAGGTAATCCGTAATACGCAGCCAATATGCCGACGACTACACCTGTGGTCGCCGGCAGAAGCGGAATATAGGAGAGAGGAGGACGCATAATGTGATGATGTTAGTTCCGACGGCCTGTGTCGGGATAGCCTTAGGCAGGCTCCTATAGCCAGATCGGGGCAAGATATTTGGCCAGCATATACCCGCCGAATATCAGCCAGACATATAGCCAGAACGCGAGTATAAACGGCTTTGCTCCCGCTTTCTTGAATTTGTCGATGCTCGTTTCGGCGCCAAGGGCGGCCATTGCCATTGTTAGCAGGAATGTATCTACGTAGTTGATGGCATCCACCACAGGAACGGGGAGCAAGTCAAATGAATTGAAGCCGATTACTGCAAGGAATCCAACCGCAAACCAAGGAACGGCGACTTTTGTTTTCTGGACGCTTCCGTCGGCATTCATTCCTGATTTTGCCTTTTTAGCAACCCAATAACCTAAAATCAGCAATACGGGTACAAGCATCATGACGCGTATCATTTTCACGATTATTGAAACATTGGAGATCTCTTGTCCCATTGCGTTGCCGGCACCTACGGCATGCGCCACTTCGTGCAATGTCGCCCCTGAGAATATTCCCATCTGCTGGGGAGTGAGGTCAAGCCATCCAGACCGATAGGCTATAGGATATAAGAACATGGATATTGTTCCGAATATTACGACAGTGGCCACCGCTACGGCTGTTTTATATGGCTTTGTCTGTATGGTCGATTCCGCGCCGAGCACTGCTGCGGCACCGCATATACCGCTGCCTATTGATGTAAGCAATGCGATGTCTTTATCCATCTTCATCAGCTTGCCTATGTAAATTCCTCCGAGTATTGTTACGGCCACTATGATCGAGTCGACGGCGATTCCGGCCATGCCGACATTTACGACATCCTGGAACGTAAGCCTGAATCCGTAAAGGATAATACCGAGCCTAAGGATTTTTTTTGAGCAGAATTGAATTCCGGGCACCCATGTTTCAGGCAGGTGGTTGCGAAGACTGTTGGCATACAACATACCCAAAATGATGCCTATGATCATAGGACTGAATGAAATCTCTTTTAATATCTGTGCTTCGCCTATGTAAAATGCAGCACAAGAAAATAACGCAATAAGCAATACTCCGTGGAGCATGCTGCTTCTTTTTTCGGTGAACATTGATTGTTTAAAGTTTAATTATTCTTGATTTTGGAAGCGAAGAATATACTCGTATTTTCTATACAAACAGATGTCTAATCTTGTTCATTCCAGATGTTCCACGAGGCGAATGCCTGGAGCAGCAGCATTTCAAGCCCGTTTTTTACCTCGGCTCCGTGTTCTGCCGCTTTCTTCATGAACAGGGTTATGTCGGGATTGTAAAGCAGATCATAACACAGATGCTTGGGTGTCAACAGGTTGTAGGGTATGTCGGGACACTCGTCGATGTGAGGATACATTCCAAGAGGAGTGGTGTTCACTATTATCTTATGAGCATCCATGACTTCGGGGGTAAGATCGGAATAGGTCAGTATTCCGGGGCGTGTCGTTCGTGAAACATAGGAAGGAGTAATGCCCATATTTATAAACCCTTGATAAACAGCCTTGGCCGCTCCACCCGTGCCGAGAATCAGTGCCTTTTCACGCTCGGGATTGAGTAGCGGGCGTATTGAGTCGCAGAATCCTATTATGTCGGAGTTATAGCCCTTGAACTTCAAGTCGTTTTTTTTGCGGATGAACTTTATGACATTCACCGCTCCTATCTTGGCTGCATCGTCGTCCATTTCATCCATATACGGAATCACAAGTTCCTTGTAGGGAATCGTCACGTTGAGTCCGCAAAGATTTGGATGCTCGGCAACTACCTCCATAAGGTCGCCTATGTCGGGAATCTCAAAATTTATGTACCGTGCATTTATGTTTTCCGATTCAAATTTCTGATTGAAATAGTTTTGGGAAAAAGAGTGGGTCAAAGGGTAACCTATGAGCCCGTATAGACGTTCGTTCTTATCGGCCATGTTTGTTCAAGTTTTTGTTTCCAGATTGCAAAAATACATAAATGTGGATAAATGTAAATGGTTTTTATTAATAAAATGATTAATCCAAATTATGTGCAATAATAGAGCAGGTTTTATTAAAAGTACAGAAATAACGAAAATTTGTTACGAATAGGAACGATTTTGGCTGCTATGGTGGCAAAGTGATGCTTTTTTATTAAAAAATCAGTGAAAAAATGTTTATAATAAATAATTATAATTACATTTGCAGACATGGATATAATCCACGATTATAAAACGAATTAATTTCAAACATTTCTTGTGAGTATGAGAAAATTAATATTGATGCTGGTGTTGCTGCTTCTTATGGCCGGCAATGCAGTTGCGCAAGTTATGCGCACATCAGGACAAGTCCTCTCGCAGGACGACGGCTTGCCCATAATCGGCGCCACTGTAAGAATACAGGGTTCCGATATCGCGACCGCTACCGATGCCGACGGTCGATTCTCTCTTAGCGGATTCAAGACATCCAACAAATATCTTGAGGTGTCGTCGATAGGCTATGAAACAAAGATAGTGGAGATAAAGCCTGAACTGACAATACATCTGGCCGTCAAATCGGAAATGATGGATGAGGTGATGGTGGTGGCTTTCGGAAAGCAAAAGCGTGAGTCGTTCACCGGTTCGGCGAGCGTGCTTAGCGCCGATGCCATTGCAAAGCAGCAGGTGACAAATCCCATCGAGGCTCTGGACGGACTGGTGACCGGATTGCAGATGACGCAGACCAATTCATTCGGGTCCGACCCTTCGATACTCATTCGCGGTATAGGTTCGATAAACGCATCTACCGAGCCGCTTATCGTGCTTGACGGACTTCCTTACAACGGATATTGGAATGACATCAATCCCGCCGATATCCAAAATATAACGGTGCTCAAGGATGCCGCATCCAACGCGCTTTACGGTGCGCGCGGTGCCAATGGTGTCATACTAATTACTACCAAGAGCGCGCAGCGTGGCGAAACGAGAGTCAACATCACGGCAAAGTGGGGTGTGAACACCGACGGCCGCATACAGTATGACTACATAGACAACCCCGGGGAGTATTATGTCGCTCATTACACTGCATTGCGCAACTATCTTGTGAATGTAAGGAAGCAGAATCCCGGACAAGCTCACATAAATGCCAACCGCTACATAGGAGAGTCGGCATCGGCCGGTAACGGCGGTCTTGGTTATATGGTCTACAATGTTCCTGCAGGTGAGTTGCTTATCGGTACAAACGGCAAGCTCAATCCTAACGCCGTGCTTGGCAACCGCGTGGCTTATAAGGGTAACATCTACACGCTATATCCCGACAATTGGCTTGATAACGGTACCCGCGACGGATTTCGTCAGGAATACAACATAAACATTACCGGTGGTAACGACCGCTACACCATACTTGGAAACTTCGGCTACCTTAAGGAGGACGGATTGACCTACGGAAATGATTTCGACCGTATATCGGCACGTATAAAGACCGACTATCAGGCCTATGACTTCTTGCGCATAGGAGGTAACGCAAGTTACAACCACACCGTGACCAACGTTCACAATGCAGCTTTCGGAACAACCTATACCGCGCCGATATACCCGTTGTTCATCCGTGATGCCGACGGCAATATAATGAGCGACGCTCACGGTCTTGGCTACGACTACGGTAACGGTGTCAACGGCGGTCTTACCCGACCGGTCGAAACAAATTACAATCCTATTCAGGATGACTTGCTGTCGGTAAACAACAATAGCAGTAACGCATTCAGTATTCAGGGTTATGCTACAGCCGATTTCTTGAAATATTTCAAATTTACTGTAAACGGTAGTGTGTATGTGACCGAAAACCGCATGAATACGGCTTACGACCCGTGGTACGGTTACAATGCGCTTACGAAAGGCTACGTTTGGGTAGGACATTACCGCACAACCGATACCAACTATCAGCAGCTGCTTAACTTCAATCATGTCATAGGTCTGCACAGTATCGATGTGCTGCTCGGTCATGAATATTCAATGCAGAGCCAGACATCGCTCTCGGCCGACAAGAAGAATGTAGCGCTATATGGTACAAACACCGAGCTCTCGGGTGCTATCATTAACGGTGACATGGGCAGTGACATCAGCAAATATAATGTAGAGGGATTCTTCATGCGTGCCCAGTATGACTACGACAACCGTTACTTCGGTTCGGTTTCGTTCCGCCGCGACGGTTCGTCACGCTTTGCTCCCGGTCATCGCTGGGGTAACTTCTGGTCGGTTGGCGGTGCATGGATCATGACTAAGGAGGAGTGGTTCCCCAAAAGCAACATGGTGAATATGTTGAAATACAAGATTTCTTACGGTGAGCAGGGTAACGACGGTATAGGTAACTACCGATATACCGACCGTTACAACATCACCAACTCCAATAACGAAGTGGCATTTGTGTTCAGCTCAAAAGGAAACCGTAACATCACATGGGAAACCGTTGGAAGTTTCAATACCGGAATTGAGTTTGAACTGTTTAACAGTCGATTGCGCGGTAGCGTGGACTATTAAGACCGCAAGACACGCAACATGCTTATATGGTTCTCGGCTCCATCTTCAATCGGTTACAGCGGATACTATGACAATGTGGGTGACATGGTGAACCGAGGCGTTGAAATCGACCTTTCGGGTGATATATTCGCAACACGTGACTTCACTTGGACCGTGGGCCTCAATATGTCATGGCAGCATAACGAAGTTACCTATCTGCCCGAGGACAAAAAGGGCTATACCTGTGACGGATATAATGGTTACACCGATTCCTATTACTTTGTGGGAGAGGGTCTGCCCATGTACACATGGAGGATAAAGCGTTACGCAGGAGTGAACGACAAGGGTGAACCACTTTATTATAGAACAAATGCCGACGGTAACCTTGAAACAACCAATATTTATTCCAACGGCGACTATTACCTGTGTGGCACCGCTCTTCCCGACTTGTTTGGCGGATTCACCACATCATTCAAGATATTTGACTTCGACCTGAGCGCACAGTTTAATTATTCAATCGGAGGTCGAAAATGGGACAGCGGTTATCAGTCGTTGATGACTCCCCCTTACGGACAGATAGTGGGACGTTCCTATCATCGTGACATTTACAATGCATGGACGCCCGAGAACCCCGACAGCAACATTCCTCGCTGGCAGTATGACGACATGACATTCGCCAATGCATCCGACCGATGGCTGATCGACGGAAGTTATCTCTCATTGCGCAACATTACGCTGGGCTACACTTTCCCGCGCAGCATGACATCCAAGCTTAAGATGCAGTCGCTTCGCATATATGCATCATGTGAGAATCTATATTACTGGACCAAGCGCAAGGGTTTTGATCCGCGCATGTCGTTGGTGACCGGCAGCTACGGCGACAACTATTCGCCGATGCGTAACATATCCGGCGGTATATCAGTGCAATTTTAAGTAAAAACAATACATCATCCACAATGATAAATATGAAACATTATTTAAAGCTCATCATATCGGCAGGATTGCTCGGAGTAGCGATGACAAGCTGTCTTGAGGAAACATTCCCCACCGACGGTGCAACGAGCGGTCAGCTTGAAAGTGCCGACAAAAGTGCGTTCAATGCCGCGATAGCCTCCTACATGAACAACATGTCGCTCTATGGTGACGGCGGCGATGCAAGTGATGTGGGTTTTTCGTCGTTCATTATATGGCGTGACGCAATGACTGCCGATTTTGCCATAGTGAACACCGGTTACGATTATTTCTCTTATTATAACCAGCAGCTGTATATTGGAAACGACGGAATATCGGCCACATTTTGGCAGCGTTATTATTATCTGATACAGAAGTGCAACAACCTGTTAAGCATATCGGATCTCGACCCCGACGGATTTGACGCCCTGTATGTGGGAAATGCACTTTCCTATCGAGCTATGGCTTATATGGACCTGGCGAGAATGTTTGAGTTCAAGCGCACCGGAGTGGCATATCTTGATGAAGAGGCTGCCAACCGTGGAATATACGGACTGACTTTTCCCATCGTGACTGAAAATACTACCGAGCGCGAGAGCCGCGACAATCCCCGTGCGCCTTTCTATAAGATGTACAGGTTCATAATGGACGATTTGAATCTTGCCGAAGCTTGTCTTTCCGACGCACATGCCGTGTCGGCCAAGACCGATGCGTCGATAGGCGTGGTCTATGGCCTAAAGGCTCGACTTTGGCTGGATATGGGTTCGAGGTTTGAGCGTTATGTCGATGATTTGAACACGATGATAAGCCATGAGGCCGATGAAGACCTTAATGACTACGACAAGATCGGCATCACCACGGCCAATGAATGTTTTGCCCGTGCGGCCGAGTATGCCCGCAAGGCTATTAACGAAGGTTATTCGCCGTTGAGCGAGAGCCAGTGGTTTGATCCTTCCAGCGGTTTCAACACCCCGAATAATTCGTGGCTTTGGGCCAATATAATATCGACCAACGATATCGCCGCTACAACGGGAGAGTGGCAATCGTTTGTGTCGTTCCAATGCGTCGAGGCCAATTGGGGAATCGCGGTTTATCAGGATGAGATAAACTATGCTCACGGGTGGATGATAGACGCTCGTCTATTTGATAAGATTGATGAAGGCGACTGGCGCAAAACAACCTGGATCGATCCTGAAGATGCGGGAGCAAGCAACGCTTTCATCACTAAATATTCGCGAGGAACCAATCTTTCCTACAACGAGTGGCGCAACTATCGTAGTTATGTGGGAATAAAATATCATCCGGCCAACGGCGAACGCAACACAAGCACTATTGGTAATGCTGTAAGCATCCCGTTGATGCGAATCGAGGAGATGTTCCTTATCGAGGCCGAGGCTACAGCTCACACATCGGGTGTAGGTGCCGGCAAGCAACTGCTGGAGTCGTTCATGAACACTTATCGCATGTCGGCCGGCGAAAGCTACACTTGTAAAGCCGCCGACATGGAGGCGTTTACCGATGAGCTTTTCAAGCAGAAGCGAGTGGAGTTCTGGGGTGAGGGCATTGTTTATTGGGATTACCGTCGTCTTGAACTGCCTATCGAGCGCGGATACCCGGGCTCCAATCATGCCCGTCAGTACCGGTTCAACTCTTATCCCGAACATGTGGCTCCATGGACCAATTTCTATATACCCGATCGTGAGCGAGATCTTAACAAGGGTGTTATTCTTAATCCTGACCCCTCACAGGCTATACCATTGTGGGAAGGCGGCAATTAATTAATCAGTTTACTTAATAAATTATGAAATCGATATATAAATTTGCGATTGCGGTGCTGACATTGCCAATTATGCTCGTGTCATGCTCCGACAACGATGATTATGAGCCGGGACCTGCACCTGCCGAAGACTGCATGTCGGTCTATTTCCCGATTCAGGCATCATATAATTATGAATTCCTTGCCGATGAGGATTGCATCGTTCCCGTTAAGGTAAAACGCGCCGAGAGCGCCGAGGCGGCAACGATTCCGCTGACGGTTACTGCCAACGAAGATTCCCAGGGAGCATTCGTGATTCCTTCTCAGGTAGAGTTTGCTGCCGGAGAAAAGGAGGCTGTATTCAATGTCGATTGCAGCAATTTGCCGTTGAGGGCTAAATGCTCGTTTACGGTGAAGATTCCCGAAGAATATGTAAATCCTTACTCTGAAGGAACTGCCGACATCACCGTATATGCATCGATAATAGGCGCTTGGGAGCTGTGGGCCGAGAATGTGCCTTTCGAGTTTCAGGATAAATACAATACGGTATACTCCGACATATACGCAATGCGTGGTACCGGTAAGTTCAAGATTGAGAATTTTATAGGTTCAGGCGTTGACCTGCCTTTTGTGGTGAATGACCCTGCAAAGGATTATGCCATCATTACTCCTACAGCCAACTATGACGACTATTCCAATTATGTGGAGCAGGATGATTTCAATTGCTGGTATTTCTATGATTCCGAGAATGATTATTGGCCCTCATGGAGTCCCGACGGAGTTACGTTCCCGGGTATATCCTATGCTCTCGTGTATGGATATGATGATTCCTACGCTTATACTTATATGCGTCTAAGCAAAAACGAAGGACGATTCTATTTCTCGATGACCTACGATGACGGCACGTTTGGTTGGAACTATGTCGACTTCAGTTATGAGCCGTTGTTTGACCCGTTTGAATGACAAATAAAAATTTTTGAGAAATGAAAAATATCAAAATAATAGCATTCGCGCTTGTAGGCCTGCTTTCATCGGGACTGGCTGCATGTAGCGATGACGATTACAAGGCGCCGCTTGAGGCGGCCAAGCCGGTTCATGACGGCGCGACCTACAATTCGCTGACATTTCATTGGGACAAGGTGCCGGGTGCGGTTCAATACGGCTATCAGCTGACAGGCCCCGGCGATGTCGAGGTTGTTACCGATGTCACAAATCTCACCGAAGTTTCAATAACCGGTCTTGAGCCTGCCACGACCTACAAGCTGAGCGTGTGGGCCTATGCATCCTTTGAAAGCGACAATACCACCTCGGTGGCTACTTTGGAGGCTACCACCGCTCCCATCATAAAGCTGTCAACTCCGGTGCTTACCGTTACTAATGAGGGTAGGGCGATAGTTGTGACATGGGATGCCGACGAGAATGCCAAGGAGTATGCCTACTCATGCATGATTGGAAATATACTGTATGACGAAGGTACGGTCACCTCTCCGTCAGTTACTTTCCGCAATCTGCCCAAGGGCGACTACTCGGTGAGCGTGACAGCAGTAACCGATGAAGGCGGTTATGAGTCGAGTGCTCCAGGCGTGGCGACATTTGCAGTTACACGTAGTGAACTTTGGCGTGTCAAAGGCACTTATGAGGCTGCATCGGGCAGCAGCTGGGATGCTACACTTGTAGCTTACGACGACAATTCCTACGTGTTGTTGGCGTGGTATGGGGTCGAAGGTTACAACCTTGAGTTTGCCATTGACGAGAACGATGCCGACGGCCCGATGATTCTCACCGGTGATTATAGCTATGACAGCAGTACGGGCTACTATTATGTGCCTGTAGATGACCAGAATGGTGTCTACGTATATCCTTGGAGCGGTTACAGTAACCTCTCGGGCGATGCTGTAGCCGGCGAGCTGACGCTGTCGGTTTATTCAAGTGATTATGGAACCGATGTATTTGTGTGGGGATTGTCTATTGATTCGCTTGTGGGTGAATACGACTATGTTACCGAAGGCAATGACATGTATCTAAGCAATCCTGATTCCGATTGGAATTCATTCAGTTATTCGGGTACGGTAAATGTTGAGAAGGTAGGCGACGATTCGCTGTCGTTTGACGGACTCTTCTGGTCGGGTTATCCCATTGTTGGGAAAGTAGATCTCGATAACCGCACTATAACATTTGAGCCGCAGTCGTGGGGAACCTACGTTTTTGCCTCCGAAATTGATTCAAATCAGGCTGTAGTTGCTACAATAGGCGATGACATGAGTGTCACGATAGCAGGTTGGTCGGCATGGTATGATGGATATCCTTATATATATGACAGCCGTTCGGTCTACACCAAGCAATAATTTATCATAGTTATACAGTTTAAGGCAGCCCGGGCATCGGTTACGATGTCCGGGCTGTGTCGTATGCGGCGGGACTAATTGCAAATGTAAACAACAGTGCTCCGAGCTAATCACTTAGACCGGAGCACTCGCATTTTCCTAAAACCAAAAGGCTTGGTTGCCGTTGGGTGGCAAGCCTTGATTAGACTATGGACTGTGCATCAACGCACAGAAAAAAGCGAATAAGTGGGAATAAAGTGATTGACGGCCATCATCGCTATCCCACGAGCGGCGATGCCTGGGTGATGAATGAGGCAGGTATTCTGACTTGCTCGGTGTGCCTGATGCCTTCCCGGTAAAGAACCAGTGGCGATGGTGTCGGGCAACCGTTTAAATGAGCTTACAGCAGCGGGACTGTTGAGGATTTTCACCTCATTCCCTTTTAATGTCGTCGGGCGGATGCCGTCGTGACAACCTCATTCGTTGCAAAATTATATAAAATTCATGAAATTCGGAAATTTTTGTGCAGGGCATTAAATAACAAAGACAGGCTCCCTCGACGGGAACATGTCTTCAACCAACTTAGAGATTATGTGAATATCTTAAAAAAGTGAATCACAGGCAATCCAAATATCCATAAACAGATAGAAAAGATAAAGGTTGTCTTATATATTCATTTTATTAACTATGCAAAGATAGGAATTTGTCTTGAAAAATGTGTTATAAAACACATAAAAAGATTGTATAAATTTATAATTTAACATCTTTCTTGTTTTTTATGAAGCGATAAAAGATGTATTGTAGCATTTCTTGCTGTATTGTTGATCGCAGTATGGCATTGATTCCCAGATATATGATTGCAGCGGCTGCAAATTGTGCGCACAAGAGAGGAATGTTGGCGGTGATTACATTGCTCAGTGTGAGCATCACGACCGTAATCAGTGTGCCTTGCATCATATAAGGCATCAGGTCGACGATGAATCGTCCAGAGCCGCGACCGGTAAGATTGGATACCATTTTCAGTGTTACCAACCAGGTTATTGCCGATGCTGCAAGCTGTCCCCACAGCATTATACGTAGTCCCTGTGTGGGGTCGTCGGGCGTTGAAAGTCCCATGTAGGGTAGTGTCGCGACTATTGCGATGATCGACGCTATGTCCTTGACAAGTTCGGCCACGATGATTTTGGAAGAGCGTCCCAGAGCTACTATGTAGTTATTGTAGAGCGAGGTCAATATGGTGAATATGCCGCGCAGCAATAGAATCTGGAACAGGGCTATCGAGGCGTCCCATTTCGTGCCGAACAGGAGGTGGAATATAGGTGTAGCCATTGCGATGAGCATGCACATGGCCGGGAAGGTCACATAGGCAGTGAAGCGGTTCATCTTGGCCGCCGCACGGTTGAATCGTTCCCTGTCGTCCTGAAATTGTGACAATACAGGCAGAAACGAGGCTGTAACGACTTGCGAAAGCGATGCCGTGCCCATTACGCTCCACTTGTCGGCTTGGGTGTAGTAACCGAGCGCACGCATTCCGGTGAATAGTCCGATGACGATCGAGCAGAGTTTCTGCGACAGTGTGTTGAGCAATGAGCTTCCCATTACACCTACGCCCACATTAAATATACTCTTGATTGATTCGAGCGAGAAGACGAGCGAGGGCAGCCAATGGCTTGTAATCCACAAAATTAGCGATTTAACAGAGGCGAGTGTGATTGTCTGCCACACTACAGCCCATGCACCGAAGTCGTTAAGTGCGAGATATATGCCAACCACCGAGCTTATGATAAGTCCGATGAAGTTGGATATGGCTATCATGCGCACTGTCATCTGCTTCATAAGCCTGTTGGTCTGTACGATGGCCGTTGCATTGATGATGAAAGCCAGGAACATGACTCTTGACAGGTCGATAAGACGCATGTCGTTGAACTCTATAGCTATCAATGGCGCGGCAAGCCATAGAATTGCGTAAATGAACGTGGCTACCGTGATGTTGAACCATAGCACCGAGCTATAGTCGAGTTGCGTAGGATTCTTGCGCTGGAGCAACGCCGATGAGAATCCGCTGTCGACAAATATGTTGGCGAATGCCTGAAAAATGAGCACTGTGCCAACGAGTCCGAAGTCCTCCTGCGACAGCCGGTTGGCCAGCACCCAGCCTGTCACGGCATACAGCACCTGTGATGAAACCTTGTCAATCAGGTTCCACTTTATGGTGCGTGCCGTGCGTAATTTCAGGCTTGGTTCTTCGGCCATCAGCGTTGTGACGGATTATTGGGCGTTATCGATGGGAATGACTTTCACGCCTATGGCCCGTGACTTTATCTTGGGTGAGCCTTTGTGATAGACTTTGCCCGAGCTTGCCCCTACCACGTTAAGGGTCTTTAGGGGGTTACATTCGATGTAGCCGGTGCCGAGAAGCGAGCATTTTATGTCGTCGGCATCAAGCTCGTCGGCTTGAATCGAGCCGGTGCCTACGAGGCTCAATTTTGCGCTTGCAGCCTTGCCGTAGAGCACGAGTACTCCGTTGCCGGTGTCGAGCGAACCGTCAAGTGTGTTGGTGTCGATTCCGTGCACCGACAGTGTGCCGTTGCCTATCAGGCGTGCCTTGAATGAGGGCGAGGGGGCTACCGATAGCACTCTTACCAGTGAGTCACCGCTGTTTTCGACCTTATTCAGGAAGCGTGAGTAGACAGTGATTTTGGGCAGGCCTTGATAGTCGATTCCATCGGTGGAAATCTGAATCTCCAGCTTGTTCTTGTTGTTGGTGAACATGAGGAGCGATGCCATGTCGGGCGATGTCGTGAATACAGCCATTCCTGCTGAATCCTCGCTGCATTTGTAGTCGACAGCCAGTCCTTCGATTACTTTCAGCTCGCTGAAGTCCTTTACGTCGATTTCGTAACGCTTCAACTCCTCGGCATTTACGGCGAGGATCGAGGCGGTGATTGCGATTAATGATAGTATCCGTTTAAGCATAGGTATATTTGTGATGAAAGTGAGTTGTCGCTTACTTTATGTGGATGTTTTTAGTGCGTCCCGACAGATTTTTCTTGGAAGGATTGCCGTGACATGTGATTTCGCCTGACAATTCTGTCTTTGCGGTAATTGATTCGCTTGCATGGCAAGTTATGTCGCCCGATCCTGAACAGTTTGCGTTAACGATCTTGGCCTTTAACGGGCTGCATGAAATGTCGCCCGAGCCGTTTAGTGCGTAGTTTGCCGAAGAGGTAGTGCCCGATATTGTGAGGTCGCCCGATCCGTTGACCGATGCATTTACGGTGTTGGCGGTTACCTGCTTAAGCTCGAGGTCGCCCGAACCGTTGACCGATGCGTTAATATTTGAGCTTTTCAGGGTTGAAACTTCAATGTCGCCCGAACCGTTGACCGATGCTTGAAGGCTGTTTACGGTTATGTTTGCACCGTTGATGTCGCCTGAACCGTTTAAATTGAGATTCAACTCATTGATGTTCATTGAAGGCAGATCGATGTCACCCGAACCGTTGACTGATGCTGATAAGTTGGATGAGAGTGTCACCTTTTTGCACACCTTTATGTCGCCCGAGCCGTTTACAGCTACGCTCTTCACGGGAGAGTTGGCAAATATGGTGATGCGGGATATGTTTTCTTTGGTCAATTTCACTCCTCGGTCGGTGCTACATTCAAGTGTGCCGTTCTTTACAATGAAGTGAATTTTGTCTTTTATCTCGGGAGCTATATGATAGACTATCATTCCGGCCGAGTCGGGCTTTTGACACAGCTTTATGTCGGCGGCACAATTAAGGACTATCGATGAGAATGATTTGGCCTTGAGTGTGATGCGTTGTAGATTTGCTGCCGACAATGTCATTGTTGCTGTAATGGCGAGCGCGAGGGTGATTAGATACTTTTTCATAATGTCTTAGTCTTGTTTTGTTTGGGTGTTATGTGATGTATTATTCATGAAAGCCGGTATGATATCGGCTTCGATGTGTTGCAGTATGCTGTCGAGTTCATCCCACGTGTCGGCACGTAACATTGCTATGCGGGTGTCGCGGAAGTGGGGTATTCCCTTGAACAGTGGCGATGCCGCAAGGTGACGCCTTATGTGCAGTATGCCTCGATGTTCATCGATGTTGGCGATGCTCTCGGTGATTTGTCGTCGCAGAAGCTTGAATTTCTCAGCGGTCGACAGCTGACTGTCGGTCGAGCCGTTGACGAGGAGTTGCTTTATGTCGTGGAATACCCACGGCGCACCTATGGAGGCGCGACCTACCATAACGCCGTCAACGCCATAACGCGTGAACGCTTCGAGGGCCTTTTGCGGAATAGTGATGTCGCCGTTGCCTATTACCGGGATGTGCAGTCGGGGATTCTCCTTTACGCGGGCTATCATCTCCCAGTCGGCTTCGCCGTTGTACATCTGTGCGCGTGTGCGTCCGTGTACGGTTAGAGCCTGTATTCCGCAGTCCTGAAGCTGCTCGGCAAGCTCGACGATTATGCGGCTGTCATGGTCCCATCCGAGGCGGGTTTTCACTGTCACGGGCAACTTAACGGCGTTGACTACGGCACGTGTTATCTCAAGCATCTTGGGAATGTCACGCAACATACCTGCTCCGGCACCTTTTCCGGCAACTTTCTTTACGGGGCATCCGAAGTTTATGTCAAGAATGTCGGGTGCGGCCTCCTCGACTATCTTGGCGGCCTCTACCATCGGTTCGGTTTCCCGACCGTAAATCTGTATTGCCGTGGGGCGTTCAGCCGGGTTTATGTGGAGCTTGCGTGTTGTAGCGCTTATGTTGCGTATGAGAGCATCGGCCGATACGAATTCGGTGTAGACCATGTCGGCTCCCTGTTCCTTACAGATGAGCCGAAACGAGTGGTCGGTGACATCCTCCATTGGAGCGAGCATCACCGGGCGTTCTCCTAAGTCGATTTGTCCGATTTTCATTTTCCCGATTACAATTTACTTTATTAGACGATTCTTTTGGGCGAATCGGTTTACGAAGATACTAAAAATTAGACAAATTTAAGAATTTATAGGATATAATGGTGAATTTACTGCCCAAATGTTAGAATCGAGCAGCGTGACGGCGTGAGCTTTTCGGCTGCAAGCCTTATATCCTCGGGCGTTATGCCCATTATGCGTTCAATTATTTCATCGGGATGCAGCGCGTGACGGTGAAATAGCGTTGAGCGTCCGGTGGCGAGGGCTACCTGCTCGGCGTTGGCTCCCGCAACGATGGTCTGTCCGAGATACTGCTTCTTTGCCGCATCGAGCGCGCGCATGCTCATTGTCGACTGGGCCAGCTCGTCGAGAGTCCTGAAGATGAGTCGCCGACATGGCTTTACATGGTTTTCATCGCATCCGAAGTAGACGGTGAAGAGCCCGCAATCGGTGAATGACGATATGTAAGAGTCTACTGAATATACGTAGCCGTGACGCTCACGCAGCAACACATTAAGGCGAGAGTTCATGCATGGGCCTCCTATTATATTGTTCAGGAGCGCATAGGTGTGGTTGCTTCGGCTGTATATTCCCGGAATTCGAGCGCCTATCACGGTGTGTGACTGGTGTGTGCCGAGCTTCTTCCTAATGTCGAAGGGCGTTACTTCGCGAGGCGTTTCGTCATGAAGTTCCTTGACGGAATGGTTGAGGAATCCGAGATGACGCTCGACAGTTGACATGACGCGTGAAGGAGCGGTGGGACCGGTGTAGAAAAATACCATGTTGCCGGGCGTGTAGTGGGTCGACAGGAAGTCACGGCAACTCTCGGGCGTGAAGGTTTCTATGGTTTCGGCAGTACCGAGAATGTTGTGTCCGAGTGATGACCCTGCGAATATGAGGTCGTTGAAGTCGTCGAATATTGCATCGGAAGGTGAGTCGAGGTACGAGTCTATCTCGTCGAGCACAACTTCCCGCTCTCGGTCGATTTCGTTTTCGGGGAATCGGGAGTAACCTATAAGGTCGGCCATCAGCTCGACGGCTCTTGTGAGGTTGCCCTTGGGGAAGCATGAATAGAGCATCGTTACCTCCTCTGATGTATATGCGTTGATTTCACCGCCCACCGATTCCATACGATTTACTATGTGCCATGAGCGGCGGCGGTCGGTGCCTTTGAATATGGTGTGCTCGACGAAGTGTGCAAGGCCGTAGTCGGCCGATGATTCGTTGCGACTTCCTGCCTTTATGGCCACGCCGCAATGCTCCACATCGGCAGCCGACGCACGATGCACAATGCGCAGTCCGTTAGCAAGGGTATGGTAGGTGAATATGTCGTTGCTATTGTTTGTCATTGTGTTTTAATTAAACGGGTAATTTTATTGCAAAAAAAAATTACTCGTCATCACGACGAATAATCTTTTTACCTTAAATCTAATACCATGAAAAACTGATGCAAAGGTAATGCTTAATTTTTAAACACAAAAAATATTAGAAATAAATTAGTGTACTATTAACACTAATTAACCTAAAATGCCCGTTGTCGGGCATTTTAGGGATTCATAATATTTAAAACGATATTTATATTGAGTAATTTCACTTAAAATTAGTGATTATTGGGGCATGACTTCTATCATGCTTCCCGACGAGTGGGCCGACAATGCCGGAGCATATTGGCTTTGCAGTGTGGCGATGCCCGATGAGTAGGTGCCCGAGTTGTTGACATAGAGCTCGTAGCTCAATCGGTACACACCCTTGGGAAGATGAGTAACAAACATGTTGGTCGATGCGTCACGGTTCTCGCGATAGAAGCATATTCCTTCGCTGAACAACGGCTTTGGAAGTTGCTCGACAGGCTCGAAGCATGCGCCGCGGTCGTCGGTTATTGCCACGTAGTCCATGTCACGTTTTACTGTTATGGTGAGGTTGACCTGAACTATGTCGCCGGTCTTCAGTGAGTCGGCATTCTGCCATGTCACGCCATTCTCGGTGGTGACGCGGCGATAGAGAGCCTTGTCAATGGAAACCTCGGGGCATGACGCGGCTTTTATTTCCGACATCTCGCTGCGGTACTGGCAGTATACGGCTCCCCATGAAGGTGTCTTACCTGACTTTTCGACATAGAGTGTCGCGCCTGAGGGTGACATCGAGGATATGTTTTCACGGAAATAACCGAGCAGTCGGTCGGTCTTGCCCGCGTTGACTTCGCGGTTGTTGACCGTTAAGGTTGCCTTTGCAGCGGGGGTTGTCCACTTGCTGCCGGTGAGCAATATCGATGCTATAGCCTGAGAGGTCGTGACCGATGTGCCCCAATCCTTAGCCTCTTTCTGTAGAATGAGCCATTGTCGTATCTTGTCGACATCGGGACTTTGGGGATCTATGGCTGCGAATGCGTCGAGCACTATCGATGTAGCACCAATCTTGCCCATCGACCATGTTGTCATGTCATCGAGCGACGGCCACCACATGCCCTGAGAGGGATTTGACACTGAATACTCGTTGAGCGATGCTAAAACGGAGGTGGCAAGTGTGCGGTAGCCGTGATTCTTGAGGGTTATCGCGTTCATTGCCTTTACGGGAATCGAGCGTTTCTTCCACTCCTTAACTATGCGCTGCACTTCGCGTGATGTGAGCGAAGAGAGTGTTGTCGATTTCTTTATATCGGGATAGAAGTCACGCAGGTACACGTAGTAATAGTAGTCGCCGTCGGGGTACTTGGCGTATTCCTCCTGGGTGACACGGTCGATGTATTTAACTGCATTGTCGAGCATTGAACGCAGGCGATTATTGTCGGGCAGGAATCCGAGCTGCTTGAGGTGTCCCATGGTGAGCAGCACGTTCTCGGTTATCCACTGTGAAGGCTCGTCGATGTTGTCAATCCATGTCCAACCGCCGTTACGCACGAGCTTAGACAGTCGGTCGATGTTGCGCGAGTAGGTGTCGTTGATTACTTTTCGGTCAAAGAGGAGCGAAAGGCGAGTCATGCGCTCGGTGTCGCTCTTGGCATCCATAACCCAGGGGGTGGAGTTGAGCAGCACCGTCTTCAGGTCGGCGTTACGTTCAAGCATCGACACGAGCGTTGAGTCGCTGCGGTCGCTTGAATTCCACTCTTTCAATGCTTCGGCAATCTCGGGGCATGTGCGCAGGATTCCGTCGGCTACGGCGGCCGAGAATATAGCTGCCGAGGCGGCCAATGCACTCTCAGAGTCATCGTTACGCAATCCGGGAAGCGCTGTTGCTACATACCACACGGGGTTTTCGCAGAATTGCAGCGTGACGCGGGCATCGGAGGGCATTTCGGGAAGCTGCATGGTAAATGTCGTCGAATCGGGCGAAATGTAGAACGGCTTGGTTTCGATGACGGGTGTGACGGAGGAAAGCACGGGAATAACCGACTGCTCTCCATCGGTGAATCGGCCGTTACCTGCCTTTATGCGATATCCAATCATGTTGGAGTCCCATCCTGCATCGACCGTCACGTTGACCACTTTCGCTTCGCCTGGAGCCATGTCGTCGGAGAAGTCGTTACGTGATATTACGGCACCTGTAGCTGGGTCGAATATCTCCACTACGGTGGTTATCGCAGTCGAGTCGTCGGAGTTATTCATCACCGATGCGCTGATCAAAGCCTTGTCGCCTGTGCGCAGGAAGCGCGGCAGGTTGGGCTGCACCATAACGGGCTTGTTGGATATGATTTCGCGTGACATGGTTGAGGTGAGCATGTCGTCGGTGAAAGCGAGTGCGCAAAGTTTCCATGTGGTGTTGGCGTTGGGGGCGGTGAATGAGAATGTCATATTGCCCTTGTCGTCGGTTGTCAGCATGGGGCGGAAGAATGCAAGCGGCATTTCGGCATCACGGTATTCATTATTGTCACGTGACGCGTCATTGTCAGGGGCTTCGCTCTCGGCATCGGCGGCTTCCTCAACCGCTTCGTCCTCAACGATGGCCAAGTCGGCGGCTCCTGCTCCCGTGTCGGCGGTCGCGGCCATTTTACTTGTTCCTCGTATCATTCTCGGGGCTGCTGATTTTTCCTCACCCATCTCTTCCTCGGTGTTTAGACTGAAATACACGTTGCTGCGAGTGAACGCGTAATTAGGGTGTAGGAACGACCGACCCCATGTTTGCAGGTCAGGCAGAGATATCGGTTCATATTTCAACCACTCGAATGGTATCTCCACACCGGACATGAACTTGCCGAGAGGCGAGTATACCGATATATTGTAGCTGTTGACATGGCCGAATCTCGGATATATTCTGAAATTGTGCATCGACAGCCGGTCGAGGGCCTTGGCATACATATCGAGCAGGATAGCGCTCTTGGTGCCCTTGCCGTTGTTATCGGTCACGTAGAATGTCCATTTTTCGTTGTCGCCCGGCGCGATTTTGTCACGGAAGCTTTCGATGGCTATATTGATTCGGTCGACTGTGCCGCTTGCTGTTGCTGTAACCTCGAAGTCGCTGACTTTATAATCGTTTACTCCGGTGAATTTCACTTTTATGCGGTCGGCGTCGGCCGGTATGTCGTAGTCGAAGTGGTGCATTCCTGCCGCAGCTTCTATCCAACCTTGCTTCAGCAGGGCTTTGTCGGTGTAGACTGCATAATGTATCCATGTAGAGTCGGCCGATGTGCCGTAGAGTATCGAGGCATGTCGACGGTCGGCGGTGTAAGTGGTCACAGGCAGCCATATAGGCATGTCGGTCACGGGTGGCTTGGCATCGGTGACGCGGTAGAGATTCACGTTGTCGACAGTGAAAGTGTCGGCGAGTGACTTGTCGGCGGTGGCAAACACCATGGAGTAGCTGCCGCTTGCCACATCGTTGAAATCGACTGTGGCCACAGGAGGTGTCATGGTGCCTTCCTTGACTACGTGACGGTCGCTCTTGTCAATGAGTTGATAGGTTATGGTGGAGTCAACCGCTTCACCGAGCAGATTGGTGAGCGAAACGTTCATGCGATAAGGCTTTGACGCGTCGATGTCGGCGGGAAGTGACGCATTTATCACACACGACGCTCCTTGCGAGAATGAGCGTGATGCCTGCTGATTCTCGCCTGTGGGCGATGTCGCTGTTAGCGATGCAGAGAATATGCCGCCGGGTATCGGTGACTGTTTAAGTAGCTCGGCCGGGAATTCGATGCTGAAGCAACCTTCGGAATCGGTTGTCACCTCGGTGGAGTAGAACGAAACACCGTTGCCTGCGCTTCTCCACCACCATATACGCGGATTTGCGCTTAGATCAACTGCTATGCGGCAGTCGGCAAGAGGGAATCCGGAGTAGGTCACGGTTTTGCCTTTCAGCGTCACGGCACCTTTGGCGGGCTTGTCAGTGAGCAGTTCGGTAAATTCTATTTCATAGGTGGGGAGCTTGTAGTCCGACACGGTGAATGATGTAGTGCCGTAGCTGTTCCAGCGGTCAGGCTTCAGTGGATCCTTTTTGCGGAACTCAATCGAGAAGTTTCCGGTAAGTCCGTCGGAGGGGAGCTTGAACGAACCCGCAATGCGGCCGTATTCATCGGTCGTGGCGACGGCAGTGTCACACGGTTCATAGTTGGCGTCACGCAACACTACCGAGATTTTGTTGCCGGGCACAACCCGTGCTTCAGCTCCGAGATAGCTTTGCAAGATGCCGACCCACTGCACTGTGTCACCGGGATGATAGATGGCAAGGTCGGTCAATCCATGCATGGCAAATTGCTTATTTTCGTTGCCCGACGGAATGTAGCCGAGGTATTTGCTCATAGAATAGCGGTCGGTGCCTTTCGATGCTGATGCGTTGAAAGCCTTGGATTCCTTTATCAATGCAGTTCCGTCCTTGTCGGTCTCGTAGTTGCGCACTGTGTTGCCGTTGCGGTTAAGGGTTACGGTGAGAGTGGCATTGTCGACCGGACGGCCTGTCTTAGGATTGATTACGATTCCCCATCGCGAAGAGCCGTAATTGGCGCTCTCGACCAATAGGCCGGTGCAGTGTATTATGCTGTAGTAACCAAGATCGGCATCGCGTTTTTGTCCGGTAATGGAGGGCACAACGATGTAACATCCGGGTTGGGTGAGCACAACTTTCTCAGTCGAACTTGATGAAAAAGGCACCTGCTTGTCGGTCACCTTGCGTGATATGGTGTAGAGCGGGGCCGGAAGGTTGGTAGACGGTGTTATTTTGAACGACTCACCGTTGTTTCTGTTGTACGGTATTCTATACACGTTTATCGTGTAGTCGACAGTATTGTTGTTCTTTATGTCAATGGTAAGAGTGTCGCCAGGTGACAGAATCTGGCTGTAACGTGCATTTATGCGCGGTTGACTTAGCGACTTGACGATGTTGTGCAACGCATTGTTGCGGAAATATTCGGGATAGCGTTTTAGCTGATTGTTGACTAATGAATAGTATTCGGCAATGCTCACGGGCATCTCCTCCTTATTGTAGTTGTCCAAATCAATAAGGTAGAAGAGCGATATGAGAGGCTCTGCAGCATATTCGCTTTGGCTGAATCGGTTGTAGAGGTCGAGCATAAGCTTGGCTTCGTTGTCGCGGACGGCATTGTAGCTCGACATGTCGCGATAGACATGCTGTGAGATGAATTTGATGCGCTCGATGTCCCACATTATGAATGGTGCAGCATTGCCGGCATGAGCATCCAACAGTTGTCGGTACAGCTTGAGGATGCGTTGTGCTGCAGGCGACTGATAGTTGAAATTCATCTTTGAGTAGACTGTGAACGGCGACAACATGTCGATGGCGAATATCGGTTGCTGTTCGCCCATGTTCGACAGTATCGCTATGGCTTTTCCTGCTATGAAGTCAAATAGTGTGGGGTAGAAAGTATAATCGTTGTTTCCGGCCTTAAGCAGTTCCTTGAAGTCGATGAGTCTTGCTTCATGGAGTGGTTTTGGATTGGCAAGCGCCGAGTCGAGCAGCGACATTATGCGGGCTCTGAACTGTCGGCCGCTCCACAGCAGGTAGTCATCGGGCAGGGGAGTGTCGGGGATTTCGCGACGGTCATATTTCCATCGGTCATATTGATAAATGTCGTTGTAAATCCTTGCCTTAAGCAGCGTAAGCATTGCCTTGATGCACGGGTCGGTTTCCTTTGACTCCACGGTGGATATGCGTTGCAGGACTTCAGGCAGGCTGTCGTTGTCGACGGCGCATTGTGCAAGTCCGTAGTTGACCAATGCTCTCACGGCAAGTTTGCCGTCGCCGTCGGCTACAGCCTTTTCGAGCATTTCCGAAGCTTGTGACGATACCTGTTTGGGGAATGCGAAGTCAGGTTCGGAATATTGTTTCTGGGAAGCGTTGATTGACATTGAGAATAGAGCTATTAGGATGTATAGAAACTGTTGTTTCATAGCACTTGAAATTTTATAAGTTAATAAAATGTGACAGATACTCTCCCCGAGAGGAAAGTATCTGTCACAGTATCAGGGAGAAAAATAATAACTTTACAGTTTACTTATGTTTGCCCGCTCTCATGCGCGAATGTTGCATCATGAGCTCGTTGGTGAATTTCCGTTCGGCTATCTTGAGCATGAACATCTGCTTGGGAGTCAGCGCTTTCTTGAATTTCGGATAATACTTCATTTCTATATCGGCTTCCTTCCCCTTGATTTCAAACATTGCTTCGGATGCTTTTTCGTATTCAAGGTCCGATATTTCGCCTTTTGTGTTTCTTACCCGGTGTTCAATGTCGCGTGTCTGCTTTTGCAGTTGATATACACTGCTTTCCATCTCATCGTAGAGGGGGAAGAAACTCTCCTGTTGCTCCTTGGTGAGCTTCAGCTCCTTTGTTAGGAAGTCGTGCTTGTATTGACGCAGTTCCTTGAACCACTCCTTACGCTCGACAGGACGCTGGCGTCTTTCGCCGGGCTGCTGGGCGTAGCTTGAAAACGATACAAAAAGCGCTAATATTAATGAGATCAGCGTTAGACGTTTCATATAACTCGATTATTGGTTTTATTTTAAGTTCTCGAGGGTTACACCTTCGTTGTACATCTCTTCCATGAGGTCATACTCGTCGACATTATCGATGCTGTAGTAGTCGTAGAAGTGATCACTGCTTAGAACGCTTGCCATTACAGGATTGTTTTCAATCGACATATCTGCGGTGCGGCTGCCTATGTCGTTAAACACCTTCATCATGCACCATATTCCGGCAAACATGGCTGCAAGATATACATAGGGACGGCAACGCTGCCACCAAGTGCGTGGCAGAATCTTCTTGTCGGTTGATTCAAACTCTTTTTCAGGCAGCTGCTGCATCATTTGCCGAGCAAAGTTGGCAAAATAGTCATCAGGGACGGTCATTCCCGACCGCCTGTCGACTTGCTTGAGTATGTCATTGTCCGGTTTCATACCTGAGTTCTTTAAGTTATTTTAATGGTTAGACTTAGGCCGCGTCAATAGGTTTAATCGTTATCGGCAAAATATTGCTCAATTTTTTTTGCCGCGAGATGATAGGATGCTTTCAGGGCGCCTACCGAGGTGCCTAAAATCTCCGACATCTGCTCATATTTCATCTCGTCGTAGTAGCGCATATTGAAGACCAACCTTTGCTTTTCGGGCAGTGAGGCGATTGCCTTGCGCAGTTTCAGCGCAAGCTGGTCGCCGTCGATGTAGGTGTCGGCTTCTATGAGGTTGACAAGGTGCGATTCCTCGTCGTCGATTGAAATGTTCATCCGTTTACGCTCCTTGGCAAGGAATGTTATGCTCTCGTTGATTGCAATCTTGTAGAGCCATGTCGACAACTTGGCTTCGCCCCTGAAGTTTTCGATTGAACTCCATGCTTTCATGAATGTGTTCTGCAGCAAATCATTGGCATCGTCATGGTCCTCGACCATGCGTCGAATCTGCCAATACAGCGGTTCACTGTACCGGGCAATCACCTCGCCGAAAGCGGTTCGGCAAGTAGAGCTGTCGCGAAGACGCTTCACGAGTTCAGGATCATCGATTGGTGTATCTTTGCTCATTCGGGGAAGAGTAATTGCTTATTGAGTGTCAAAAGTACATAAACTTTTTATAACTTCAACCCCCGATAAGCTTAAATTGTTATAAAAAGAAAAATTTTATGGATACGGTATTGACCACGCAAAATATTTTGACGGCCTTGCTGCTCACTCTCGTGGCCGGACTTTCGACCGGTATAGGCAGCCTCATGGCATTTTTCACAAAGACCTCCAACACCAAATTCCTGTCGGGCGCATTGGGCCTTTCGGCGGGTGTGATGGTCTATGTTTCATTCATGGAGCTGATGCCCGAGTCGCTTGAGGCCATGACCGATGTCTACGGCGACAAGCCCGGCACAATCTACATGCTGCTGTCGTTTTTCGGGGGCATGGGACTTATAGCGTTGATTGACTTCCTGATTCCCGAGGATAAGAACCCTCACGAGCTTCATAATGTAAACACCGGCGGCAACCGGTTGAAACGCACTGGTATAATGCTTGCGCTCGCGATAGGAGTGCACAATTTCCCCGAAGGAATCGCCACATTCGTGTCGGGACTTGAGGGGCTCGACATCGCGCTGCCCATCGTCATAGCTATAGCCATCCATAATATCCCCGAGGGAATTGCCGTGTCGGTGCCTATATATCACGCTACGGGGAGCCGTCGCAAGGCTTTGCTCTACTCGTTTCTCTCGGGACTTGCCGAGCCTGTAGGTGCTGTTTTCGCGTTGATATTCCTGATGCCTATATGGACTCCGCTTGTCAACTCGGTGTGCCTTGCCGCCGTGTCGGGCATCATGGTGTTTATCGCCTTTGACGAGCTGCTGCCCAGTGCCGAGGAGTATGGACACCATCATTATGCCATATCGGGTGTGATACTGGGCATGCTCGTAATGGGGTTCGGACTATTGCTGTTTTGAACCCGAGCCTGAGGCGAGTTGTGACGGAGCCGACGGCTGTGACTGCAGTTTCGGTTCCACCGGCCAATTCTCGGGGCCGACGGGCGATGATGCGTCCCTGTTGAAGAAGGGGTAGGGCATTCCGAACACTCTCTCGACTTTTCCGCCGGGGCTGAGGAAGCCGTCGATGACGGTGTCGCGGCCCGAAGGCTGCTCGAAGCAGTAGAGTCTGAATCGTGACAGCATGGCTGCGAGGTGCTCGAATATGGTGTCCTGCATGGCTTCGTAGGGCAACCATGCCGAAGTGCTTGTGAAACAGTAGATCTGGAACGGGATGCCGCCTCCTGTCTGCTGAAGTGTCGACACGAAGCAGGTGCTGTTGCTATCGACAAACTTGTTGTTGTCGAGCCACATTTTCATGTAGGCGCGGAACAAGCCGAGGTTGGTGTCGATTGTTCCGTCGGGAAGTCCCTCGGAGTTGTTCACATCCTCCACCTTTCCGGCAGCCTTCTGGGCGAGTTTGCGCGTTATGAAGTCGTCCATGAAGGGTATCTTGCGGAATTCGTCGAGCATTTCGGGAGTCAGCGGCAGCACGCTGTCGGCGTCGATCATGTAGGACCGCTGTATGCGTCGTGTGTTGCTCACCTGCATGCTGCGGTAGTTGGTGAAGCTTCCGCTGATGAGGCTGTAGGGCGGCAGCATGGTCGTGGTCTTGTCCCAGTTTTCCACCTTTACCGAGGTCAGCGTCACTTCGGTCACGGTGCCGTTGGCGTCGGTGCCGTTGACCTTTATCCAGTCGCCCACATGGAGGCTGTCGTTCTCCGACAGCTGCACGCCGGCCACAAGACCGAGTATGCTGTCCTTGAAAATCAACATCAGCACGGCTGCAAATGCGCCAAGTCCGGCAAGCAGTGAGGCCGGTGACTTGTCGACGAGCACGGCCACCGCTATAATTACAGCCACTATGCAGATGATTCCGCGCACGAGCTGTACGAGACCTCGCAATGGAAGGTGCTTCTTGTTGCGGCTTGCATTGAAGTGTGCCCATATCGCACCCACAAGTGCCGACAAGGCTATCGCCGTTACGTATATTACATATAATAATGTAAGTTTTGTGAGTAAGTTGGCGAGTGTGGAGCGTGTGTATACAAGTGTGAACTGAATCAGAATCAAAAATACTATCGCCGGAATCATGCGACAAAGCTTCAGGAAGAAGTTCTCCTGTCGCAGATATTTATAGAGATCGCTTTGAGTGTGGTTTCCGAAATGCCTTACTGCTCCTATTATTATCCATTTTGCGATGTAGCCTACGATAAAGGCGATTGCAAACACGACAATGGCATAGGCCCATGTTACGGCTGAAGTGCTGTGTTGAAGTCCCAGGGGGCTGAGAATCCAGTCGGATATTTTCATTGCCAGCGATGCAATGAAGTGGCTTCCATTGGTGTCGATGTTCAGTGCATTGAGAGTGCTCTCCGATATGCCTTGCGCGGTCGACGGTTCTGTATTGGCTAAAAGATACGACATTATGTAATTTTTGGGTTAAAATGTGTTGATATTGTTTATCTAATAGACAATCGACAAGTGGAAATTGTTCTATGTCCGGAATTATGCCTGCGCTGCAACTCACTATAAATAGTGATTGCAGATGACGAAAATATGAACTAATTTTGCACCGTGAGAATAAAGGGTTGTACATCAGTAATGTTTTTCTTGGTCACGCTGCTTGCCGGCGTGAGCGCATTGTCGGCTTCGGCGCATAACGTTGCGGTTGAGGAGCCCGACACCATATTGTCGCTTGACGAAGTATCGGTTACAGCTATAAAGCAGTCGGCTGATATGCGTCGTCTGCCCGTGGCTTCAACGGTAGTGGGCGCCTCGGAGGTCGAGCGGCTAAATATTGTGACGATGAAGGATGTGAGCGAGGTAGCTCCGAATTTCTATATTCCCGACTATGGTTCGCGCATGACATCGTCGATATATGTGCGCGGCATAGGTGCGCGCATCGATCAGCCCGTGGTGGGATTGAATGTCGACAATGTGCCGTTTATGAACAAGGACAACTACGACTTTGACCTTGTCGACATCGAGCGCATCGAAATTCTGCGAGGCCCCCAGAGTACGCTTTACGGACGAAACACCATGGGCGGACTCATTAATATATATACACTGTCGCCTATGCGCTACCAGGGTTTGCGCGTGATGGGTGAATACGGCTCCTACAACAGCGTGAAAGCCGCGGTGTCATACTACACGAAGCTTAACTCCCGACTCGGCATGTCGTGGGCGGGATATTTCACCCATACCGACGGTCACTTCACCAACATGAACAACGGCAAGAAGTGTGACCACGAAAATCAGGGCAGCCTGCGATGGAAAACTGTGTGGAACCCGATGTCCAACCTTAGTGTGGAGAACACTCTCGGAGTACAGATTTCACGACAGGGAGGATACCCCTACGAATTTGTTGAAACCGGCGAGATAAGCTATAACGACACCTGCTTCTACAAGCGCACGGGAATAACCGACGGACTCACTGCGCGTTGGACACTCGACAATGTGGTGCTGTCGAGCATCACCAGCTTCCAGTATATCGACGACAACATGACCCTCGACCAGGATTTCCTTCCCGACTCCTACTTCACGTTGACTCAGAAGCGCAAGGAGTGGGCGTTGACGCAGGACTTCATAGGTCGTGGTGCAATAGGCGATTACAGCTGGCTCGGAGGATTGTTTGCCTTCTACAAACACACCGACATGAACGCTCCCGTCACATTCCGTGAAACAGGTATAAAGGAGCTTATCGAGGACCATCGTAACGATGCCAATCCCTATTATCCGATTCAGTGGAACGAAGACTCATTTGTCCTCGGCAGCGACTTCCTGAACAGTGTCTACGGCGTGGCGTTGTATCATCAAAGCTCTTACGCACTCGGAGCGTGGAACGTGGCATTGGGAATGCGCCTTGACCTTGAACACAACCGGTTGCGTTACAACAGCCGATGCAATACGAGCTACACAATATATGACATAACCAAGGATGAGCCCGAGGTGTATCGCGTCGATCCCGTAAACATCGACGACGGCGGTAAGCTTTCCAAGACTTTCCTCCAATTTCTGCCAAAGCTGACGGTGACCTACAATTTCGACGCAGGAAACATTTATGGCTCGGTGGCCCGAGGATACAAGGCCGGAGGATTCAATACCCAGATGTTCAGCGATGTGCTTCAGCAGCGCATAATGGGGCTGATGGGGCTGAGCGAGAAGTATGATGTAAACGAGATCATATCATATAAGCCCGAAACGAGCTGGAACTACGAGATAGGCGCTCACTTCTCGTCGACCGACCGGCGGTTTACGGCCGACATGGCGCTCTTCTACATCGACTGTCGCGACCAGCAGCTCACGGTGTTTCCCGACGGAGTGACTACGGGCCGAATCATGACCAATGCGGGTCGCACCCGTAGCTTCGGAGCCGAGCTGTCGATGAGCTTCCGTCCGTCCGACCGATGGCTGTTGAATGCAAGTTACGGATACACAAATGCCAAATTCAGTAAATTTAACAATGGCATAGCCGATTACTCGGGCAATTACATCCCATACGCTCCGCACAACACCGTGTTTGCCGGAGTCAACTACACGCAGCCGGTTAAGTCGAAGCTGCTCGATGCTATTGCGCTGAATGTCAATGCACGAGGTGTGGGCGAAATCGTGTGGGACGAGGCAAACAAAGTGCGCCAGCCATTCTACGCGCTGCTCGGAGCGTCGGTGCGATTCGAGACGGATGACTTTTCACTTACTTTTTGGGGCGAAAACGTCACTGGCACACAATATGACACGTTTTATTTCGTTTCTATAGGGAACACATTCCTGCAGAGGGGTAAACCGCGACATATAGGAGCCACCCTCCGATTACAATTCTAAAATAAATTAAACCTAATATTAACGACAACAATGAACAAACCAAAAACTATTTTAATGTCGGCTCTCGTAGCCGTTGCAATGACAGCCTGTGACTCAGACAGCAAAAACGAAAGAACATTCTCATTCCCGATGGCCAACTATGCCGCTCAAGCAGGAGGTGAAGCAGCTTTCTCAAACAGCGCTACAACTACCCGCATTGACTATGAGAACAGCCTTGGAGAAATCAATTATCCTACAATAAGCCTTCCCAACATGTCGTCGGGCAGCATGAAGATAAGCGGACTTAAGCTTTCGTCACTCCCCAAAGGTGAGGGCCTTCAGCTTTCGGGCACCGGCGTGACTCCTTTAGTAAACGGAGCTACTTCACTCGGATCAGCCAATGTAACCGCTTACTTCAAGGGTTATAACGGATACTATATGATCGACTTTGCCGACGGAACTTCGGTGACCAGCTTCTCTATCCCCTTGAATTACTTCAGCACAACCACCGTTACTTCGCCGACAGGAAATCCCTACACCACAAACACTGCCGACAAGAACCGCTACTCGGTTATAATCAATGCCGAGAAGAAGACCGCCAACATCGACATCCTCGCTGCAAGCTTTGCCGACAAGATGCCCTCGATGAACATGCGATTCAAGGATATAAAGGTGTTGATGAACAAGAACTCGGTGACACTCGAAGCCGACGAGCTCATCCCCGTTACCTACAACTCAAGCAATCTTGAGGATCCCCAGCCCAAGTACAAGATTACCAATCTTCGTGCTCACGGCACACCCGAGCATGGCATGTCGCTCACCTTTGAGTGTGCAGGAACATTCCATGTAACGGCTGCCCTCGTTGATGTGTACACCAACAATCAGCAGTAACAAGCGATAAAAAGGTAACTGTAAAACTACAGTTACCACACCCTATAAGTGCGCCGGCTTCCCGTGAAGGTTGCCGGCGCACTCTTTTTATCGGCAATAATTGAGGCTTGTTGTTGAAAATAAAGACAATCGCTGAGGCGTGCTATTCAAAAAAGTTTTATTATATTTGCATGAGATTTTTAGCAGAATTTAATGAAATGTTAACCTTGAATATTTATTTTGCTGAGAATCAATGTGTTTTATGTAGTTAACTACCATCGATGCAGTGCTCTATTACAAATATAATATCGGCTCCGGCTTCTCGCGTTGGCGGGAAACAGGTGAAATGTGCGTGCACCGAGGGAGAAATATATGTCCGGGTCGCTGTCGGAAACTGTTCCGAGGTGGCCTTTTTTGTTTGAGGAAATTAGATTAACAATATGGTATCAGTAATTTTTGGTATTCAGAATTCGACTCTTGCCGTAGTTGCCGCCCTCACAGGTGTGGCACTTGTGGCATTGGCATTGGTGACTGCCGGATTAATATCGCCGAAGTCCTACAATGCACAGAAAGGTGAAGCGTATGAGTGCGGTATCCCCACACGAGGTGTGAGCATGGCCCAGTTCAAGGTCGGCTACTATCTCTATGCAATCCTGTTCCTTATGTTTGATGTGGAAACGGTGTTTCTGTATCCCTGGGCAGTGCGTATGCGCGAGCTCGGTGTTGAAGGATTGCTTTGTATCGCCTTGTTTTTTGGAATTTTAGTGCTGGGCCTCGTTTATGCCTGGCGGAAAGGAGCATTGGAATGGAAGTAACTACAAAAGGCATGCCCTATTCCGAATGGAAGGACAATGAATATATCGAAAAACTCGTCAAGGAGCTCAAGGACAACGGCACCAACGTTGTTGTAGGCACGCTTGACAACATAATCAACTGGGGGCGTTCCAACTCTATCTGGCCGCTCACTTTCGCCACCAGTTGTTGCGGTATCGAGTTTATCGCACTTGGAGCGGCGCGTTACGACATGGCGCGCTTTGGCTGGGAAGTGGCACGTGCCTCACCACGTCAGGCCGACTTCATGATGGTAGCCGGAACAATCGTTCACCGTATGGCCCCGGTAGTGCGTCGTCTTTACGATCAGCTCGCCGAGCCCAAGTATGTGATTGCCTGCGGTGGATGCGCAATTTCGGGCGGTCCGTTCAAGAACTCCTATCACGTAGTAAAGGGTGTCGAGGAGATAATCCCCGTCGATGTCTACGTGCCAGGATGTCCGCCTCGTCCCGAAGCAATGATTTACGGTATAATGCAGCTCTCACGCAAGATTAAGGTAGAGAAGTTCTTCGGTGGTGTTAACCGTCAGGAAAAGCAACGCGATTTCCTCGAAAACCATCCCATCGACGATGCGCAGTAACAGAGTGACTATAAACGAATTTTAAGAATAATACCCAATATTATCACAATTATGGCAAACGTTCAGGAAAAAATAGCCAAACTGTTCCCCGAAGCAACATTTGAGGAGGGCGAATGTCTGTTGGTGAATATTCCCGATGCCAAATGGCATGCTCTTGCTAAGACTTTGAAGGAGGATTCCGAGCTTAGCTACGACTATCTTGTGGCTATAGTAGGTGTCGACTGGACCGAAACACTCGGTTGCATGTACTACCTCACTTCAACCAAATACAACACCCACATATCGGTGCGCGTGTCCACTGCCGACCGTGAGAAGCCCATGCTTCACAGCATAACCGACCTTTGGGCCGTGGCCAATCTCTATGAGCGTGAAGTTTACGATTACTTCGGCATAATCTTCATCAATCACCCCGATATGCGCCGTCTGTTCCTGCGCAACGACTGGGTAGGTTACCCTCTGCGTAAGGACTACGATGCAAGTCCCGAGGTGAATCCCGTGCGTCTTGACCATGAAGAGGTCGAGGATACTTCGGTTACCTACGTTGAGGAGGCCGACGGAACTATCGTGAAGAAGGATGTGACCATCTTCGCTCCCGAGGACTTCGTTGTCAACATCGGCCCGCAGCACCCTGCAACCCACGGTGTATTGCGATTCCGCACAGCTGTCGACGGTGAAACCATCAAGAAGATCGACCTTTACCTCGGTTATATCCACCGCGGTATCGAGAAACTTTGTGAGGGACTCGGCTATCCCCAGACCCTGCATTTCACCGACCGTCTTGACTACCTCTCGGCTCAGCAGAACCGTCATTGCCTGTGTCTGTGTATAGAGAAGGCTCTCGGAATCGAGGTGCCTCGCCGCGCTCAGGTGATACGCGTCATGATGGACGAGCTTATGCGTATATCATCGCACCTGCTGTTCATCGGCACATTCTGCATGGACCTTGGAGCCACTACGATGCTCTTCTATGCAATGCGTGAGCGTGAACGCGTGCTCGACATATTTGAACGTACTTGCGGAGCCCGCATGACATTCAACTACAACTGCATTGGCGGTATAATGGACGACCTCGATGCCGGATTTGTTGACGATGTCAAGGCTCTTATCGAAATAATGCCCAAGTGCCTCAAGGAGTATGACACCATATTCACCGGCAATGTAATCGCCCACAACCGTATGGACGGGGTAGGCGTGCTGTCGCGCGAGGATGCCATATCCTATTCGGTTACCGGTCCTGCCGGCCGTGCTTCGGGTTGGGCCTGCGATGTGCGCAAGACCACTCCCTACGGCATATACTCCGAGCTTGACTTCGAGGAGGTTGTGCTCCACGAAGGTGACTCGATGGCCCGCTTCAAGGCTCGTATCGAGGAGATTCGTCAGTCGATTCGCATCCTTGAGCAGCTTGTCGACAAAATACCCGAAGGCGAAATCTGTGCAAAGGTTCCCAAGATTGTCAAGCTGCCCGCCGGACACTGGTTCCAGCAGGTGGAGGCAAGCCGTGGCGCATTTGGCGTCTACATTGAGAGCACCGGCGGCACAAGCCCCATGCGCTTGAAGTTCAATTCACCCTGCTTCAACCTTGCAGGTGTCGTTGACCACATAACCCGTGGCGGAAAGATTGCCGACCTTATCACCATTGGCGGTACGCTCGACTACGTAGTACCCGATATTGACCGATAGTAAGATTAAGAAAAAGTAAAGACAAAAACCGATATGTACGATTTATCAAAAGGAGCCGACTGGCTCAACCAGTTTCTCACGACCTATATGTCGCCATGGCTTGCGGTCGTAGTGGAATGTGTCATCATAGGAGTGGTTTTACTCTTGGCTTACGCCCTGCTCGCTCTTTTCTACATCTACTTCGAGCGTAAGGTGTGTGCCGCTTTCCAGTGCCGTCTTGGCCCGAACCGCGTAGGTCCTTTCGGAATTTTCCAGAGTGTTGCCGATATGTTCAAGATTCTCATCAAGGAGCTCATATCGCTCAACCACATCGACAAGTTCCTCTTCGCGCTCGCGCCCTACCTTGTGATCATTGCTTCGATGCTCTGCTTCGCAGTGCTTCCGTGGGGCAAAGGCATTCAGGTCATTGACTTCAACATCGGTATATTCTTCCTTGTTGCCGTGTCGTCGATAGGCGTGCTCGGTATACTTCTTGCCGGATGGTCGAGTAACAATAAGTTCACTCTCATCGGCGCTCTCCGTTCAGGAGCCCAGATGATAAGCTACGAGCTTTCAATCGGCTTGTCGGTAATCACGATGGTGGCTTTTGCCGGCTCGATGTCAATCACCGACATCGTGAATCAGCAGCAGGACCTCTGGTTCATCTTCTCGGGACATATACCCGCAATCATCGCATTCATAATCTACCTCATCGCAGGAACGGCAGAAACCAACCGTGGCCCGTTTGACCTTCCCGAGGCCGAGAGTGAGTTGACTGCAGGTTACCACACCGAATATTCAGGTATCCATTTCGGATTCTTTTATTTGGCCGAGTACTTGAACCTTTTCATTGTCGCAGGTGTTGCTTCATTGTTGTTCTTTGGAGGCTGGATGCCTCTCCACATCCCCGGATGGGACGCATTCAACCATGTCATGGACTTCATTCCGTCCATAGTGTGGTTCCTCATTAAGGCAATAGCACTTTCATTTGTGATAATATGGTTCAAGTGGACATTCCCGCGCCTTCGCATCGACCAGCTCTTGTCATTGGAGTGGAAATATTTGCTTCCCATCAATCTGGCTAACCTCGTACTTATGGTAGTGGTAATCTGCTATGGATTGCACTTCTGATAAGTCTGTTTGATAAAAATATAAATCTATATAAACCCTGATTTTCGTAAAGATGAGCGATAAATTCGGAACAGTGACTCAGGTTATCGGCCCCGTGGTCGATGTTACCTTCGAGGGAAAGGACAATGTGATTCCTCCCATTTATACCGCGCTCAAGGTTGACCGCCCCGACGGTTCCACTCTTATTCTTGAGGTGGAGCAGCACATCGGAGAGGACACTGTGCGTTGTGTGGCAATGGAAAGTACCGACGGATTGCAGCGAGGTGTACGTGTTGACAACCTCGGCCGTCCGATTGCGGTGCCCACCGGCGATCAGGTTAAGGGACGACTCCTTAACGTTATCGGTGAAGCCATCGACCACCTTGCGCCTTTGAAGCGCGACAATCTGCGTCCGATTCACCAGCCGGCTCCTCCGTTTGACGACCTTACTATAGGCACCGAGATACTCTATACCGGTATAAAGGTGATTGACCTCCTTGAGCCTTATAGCAAAGGTGGTAAGATCGGTCTGTTTGGCGGCGCCGGTGTGGGCAAGACAGTGCTCATCATGGAGCTTATCAACAACATCGCCAAGGGTCACAACGGATTCTCTGTATTCACCGGTGTGGGTGAGCGTACTCGTGAAGGTAACGACCTCCTTCGTGAGATGATCGAGAGCGGCGTTATGAAGTATGGCGAAAAGTTCCGCGAAGGAATGGAGAAAGGCGAGTGGAATCTTGCCGATGTCAACATGGAAGATGTGGCAAATTCTCAGGCCACGCTCGTGTTCGGTCAGATGAACGAGCCGCCGGGTGCGCGTCTTCGTGTTGCCCTTTCAGGTCTTACGGTTGCCGAGCAGTTCCGCGACCAGGACGGAGGCGGTAAGGAGATTCTGCTGTTCATCGACAACATATTCCGTTTTACCCAGGCAGGTTCCGAGGTTTCGGCACTTCTTGGCCGTATGCCTTCGGCTGTGGGTTATCAGCCTACGCTTGCATCGGAGATGGGTGCTCTTCAGGAGCGCATCACCTCGACCAAGCAGGGCTCAATCACTTCGGTTCAGGCCATCTACGTGCCTGCCGACGACTTGACCGACCCCGCGCCCGCCACCACATTCAGCTTCCTTGATGCCACCACGGTGCTCAGCCGTAAGATTGCCGAGCTTGGTATATATCCCGCAGTTGATCCGCTGGAGTCGACTTCGCGTATCCTCGACCCCCACATCATCGGCGAGGACCACTACCAGACCGCACAGGCTGTAAAGCAGCTGCTCCAGAAGTACAACGAACTTCAGGACATCATCGCCATCCTCGGTGTTGACGAACTTTCGGATGAGGACAAGCTTGTCGTTGCACGCGCCCGCCGCGCACAGCGATTCCTCTCTCAGCCCTTCTTCGTGGCCGAGCAGTTCACCGGCCTTCCCGGTGTGATGGTGCCGCTTAGCGAAACAATCCGCGGATTCAAGATGATTCTAAGCGGTGAGATGGACGAATACCCCGAACAGGCATTCCTTAACGTTGGCACAATCGACGAGGCCATCGAAAAGGGTAAGAAGATGCTTGCCGAGGTGAAATAAGTAAAAGATATTAACGACTATGATACTCAAGGTTATATCGGCACAAGACATTCTCTTTCAGGGTGAGGTTGACAGCGTGACGCTTCCCGGAACCGAAGGAGAGTTCACCGTATTGCGCAATCACGCGTCACTGATCTCCACGCTCGAACCCGGCACCGTCACCTATCATCACGACGGACGAAGCGGCGAGGTGCAGGTCAACGGCGGAATCGTCGATGTCGATAACAATGTAGTGTCAGTGTGCATTTATTGATATGAAGCGTATTGTTTTCTTACTGTCGCTTATATGCCTGGTGATTGCATCGCCGTTGTGCATGTCGGCCGAAGATAACGCCGAGGAGAAAGTCGAGAAGAAAATCAACCCCAAGGAGATTATCTTCGAGCACCTCGGTGACGGTTATGGGTGGGAGGTTCCTTTCTCCCATGACCTGCGTATACCCCTGCCTGTGATAGTGCGCGACTATGAAGGTCATTGGCACTGTTTCAGCTCAAGCCGCATTCAGCACGGCAAGGAGTATGACGGATTCCGGCTCGGCGGTAAGGACAGCAAGTGGCACAATAAGCTTGTGGGGATGAAGCCTGTGACTCAGCCCGACGGTAAGGTGGTGATGGAAGAGTATCGTCCGTGGGACATCTCCATAACCAAGAATGTGCTCGCAATCTTCATCTCGGTATTTATCGTAATGTGGATGGTGCTGAAGGTGGCCGCATGGTATCGCTCGGCCGGCTACAAGGCGCCCCGCAAGTTCACCGGCGCAATCGAGGCTATGATAGAGTTCATCTACAAGGGTGTCATCAAGCCCACCCTCGGAGAGCAGGCACCGCGTTTCGCGCCCTATCTGCTCACGGTGTTCTTCTTCATCCTCGTCATGAATCTGCTGGGATTGATCGTCATCTTCCCCGGCGGCGCCAACCTTACCGGCAACATTGCCGTTACGCTCGTGTTGTCGGTGATAACATTCCTGATTGTAAACATATTCGGAACAAAGCACTACTGGAAGGAGATATTCTGGCCCGATGTTCCGCTGTGGCTGAAGTTCCCGATTCCCATCATGCCCGTAATCGAGCTCTTCGGAATCTTCACCAAGCCGGCGGCTCTGACTGTGCGTCTGTTTGCCAACATGATGGGCGGACACATAATCGTCATCGTGCTCACCCTGTTGATCTTCATCCTTGCCGTCATGGGACCTGTGGTTACCGGCGCAACGACCGTGGTTTCGATTCTGTTCTCCATATTCATGTTGCTCATCGACGTGCTGGTGAGCTTCGTACAAGCCTACGTGTTCACGATGCTGTCGACGCTGTTTATAGCGCTCGCACAGGAGAAGGGACATGAAGAACATAAAACCCCTGAAACAAAAACAAACAAATAATTAATAACTTCAAAAAATTTATCTCTATGTTAGCAATGATTTTAGCAGCCATCGAAGGCACATTGGGAATTGGCGCATGTATCGGCGCAGCTATCGCAGCAATCGGTGCAGGTATTGGTATCGGTAAAATCGGTGCATCAGCCATGGAAGCTATCGCTCGCCAGCCCGAAGCTACCGGCGACATCCGCAGTAACATGATTGTGATTGCAGCTCTTGTCGAAGGTGTTGCCCTGTTTGCGGTTATCGTCTGCCTGCTCTCGTTCTTCCTCTAATATCAAGCTCTAACCATGGAACTTTTCACGCCTGAATTCGGCCTGATATTCTGGATGTTTGTCGCCTTCGCGGTACTGTTCTTTATACTCGCAAAATGGGGGTGGCCGGCTATCATGAAGAGTGTCGAAGGCCGTGCCGACCTTATCGACAAGGGTGTGGAGTACGCTCAAAATGCAAAGGAGCAGCTTGACCATGCCCGTGAAGAGGCCGACAAATACATAGACGAAGCTCGCAAGCAGCAAGCTGAAATGCTACGCGAAGCCGACCGCATGAAGACTCAGATTATTGAGGAAGCACGCGCCGCTGCTTCAAAGGAAGCTCAAAAGGTGATGGATGCCGCAAGGATTTCCATCGAGCAGTCGCGTAAAGAGGCTGAACTGCGCTTCCGCGATGAGGTCAGCTCATTTGCCCTCGACATTGCCACCAAAGTGGTGCGCAAGCAAATGGCCGATGAGAAGGCCCAGACCCAATTAGTGAACTCACTGTTGGATGAAATTGAAAATAAAAACTAAAACGCAATGAACCAAGGTCTTATTCCATCTCGTTACGCCAAGGCGCTGTACAAGTTTGCCGTTGAAAAAGGCAAAGCCGACAGGGTCTATGTGCTGATGAAAAATCTGGAGGCGGCTTTTGCCGCACAGCCTCGACTGCAGGAGGTGATGAACAATCCCTACATCGCCGTCGACGATAAGACCCGTCTGTTGATGACTGCGGCAAAGGCCGAGAAGACCGACAGTTGCTATGTCGACTTCCTGAAGCTTCTTGTCGAAAACAAGCGCATCGATTTTTCGAGAGGCATCGCTATCGCTTATCTCGACATATATCGTGAGGAAAACAACATCTACCTCGTGAAGCTGATTACTGCAGCCGACCTGCCGCAGACCGAGATTGACAAGCTGCACGATCTCGTGAAGCGTCATCTCAACGGGGCTTCGATGGAGTTCTCGCGCACTGTCGACCCGGAGCTGATTGGCGGATTTGTCATAAACATCAACTCCGAGCGCCTCGATGCATCAATCAGTAACGAACTCAAGCAATTGCGTCTTAAACTATTAAGCAACTAACACAAACTAATGATTAACCCAAGCGAAATATCGGAAGTATTAAAGCAACAACTTGAGAATGTCAACAACAAGGTGTCATTCGAGGAAGTTGGAACGGTCCTTGAGGTAGGTGACGGTGTCGCCCATGTCTATGGACTTGAGAATGTACGCGCCAACGAGCTTGTAGAGTTTGAAAACGGCGTCAAGGGTGTTGCCATGAACCTTGAGGAGAGCAATGTCGGTGTGATTTTGCTTAACAACATTGACCGCGTGACTGAAAATATGACCGTCCGTCGCACCGGCGAGATTGCTTCAATCCCCGTCGGCGAAGGCCTCTTGGGTCGCGTAATCAATGTGTTGGGTGAACCGATTGACGGTGCCGGCCCCATATCGGGCGACCTCTACCGCATGCCCTTGGAGCGAAAGGCCCCCGGAGTTATATTCCGTCAGCCTGTAAAGCAGCCGCTGCAGACCGGTATCAAGGCCGTAGACTCGATGGTGCCTATAGGCCGCGGACAGCGTGAGTTGATTATCGGCGACCGTCAGATAGGTAAGACCGCAATCGCTATCGACACTATAATCAATCAGCGCAAGAACTACGAGGACGGAAAGCCCGTCTATTGTATATATGTCGCTATAGGACAGAAGGCATCGTCGGTGGCCGCACTTGTGCAGACTCTCCGCGACAACGGTGCGCTTCCCTATACCGTAGTCGTGGCCGCCAATGCGTCCGACTCGGCTGCGATGCGCTACTACTCTCCCTTTGCGGGTGTTGCTATCGGTGAGTTCTTCCGCGACACCGGCCGTGACGCGCTCATCGTCTACGACGACCTCTCGAAGCAGGCCGTGTCCTACCGCGAGATTTCGTTGATTCTTAAGCGTCCTTCGGGTCGTGAAGCCTATCCGGGTGATATCTTCTACCTCCATTCGCGTCTTCTTGAGCGCGCCGCCAAGATTATCGACAATCAGGAAGTGGCCGCTGCCATGAACGACCTCCCCGAGGTACTGAAGGACAAGGTGAAGGGTGGTGGTTCGCTGACCGCACTTCCTATCATCGAAACTCAGGCAGGCGACGTGTCGGCCTACATCCCCACCAACGTGATTTCAATCACCGACGGACAGATATTCCTTGAAACGGCTCTGTTCAACCGTGGTATCCGTCCCGCCATCAACGTGGGTATATCGGTTTCTCGTGTGGGTGGTAACGCTCAGATCAAATCGATGAAGAAGGTAGCCGGTACGCTGAAAATCGACCAGGCACAGTTCCGTGAGTTGGAGTCGTTCACCAAGTTTGGCGGCGACATCGACCCCGTTACAGCCCGCGTCATCGACAAAGGCCGCAAGAATGAGCAGCTCCTTATCCAGCCTCAGTACAGCCCTATGGCCGTTGAGGAGGAAGTGGCTATAATATTCTGCGGAACAAAGGGATTGCTCGAGAATGTACCGCTTGAGAAGGTTTCAGAATTTGAAAAACTCTTCTTGCAGTTGATTCGCGCAAAATATCAGAAGGAAGTGCTCGATGTCATCAAGGCCGGTCAGCTGACCGACGATGTTGTCGAAAAACTCACTGAATGCGCCAAGGAGATTGCAAGCCGCTATAAATAAACAACAATACCGAAATGGCAACATTACGCGAACTTAAAGGAAGAATCGGCTCGGTGAAGTCATCTGAAAAGATCACCGGAGCCATGAAGATGATTTCATCGGCAAAGATGCACAAGGCCGAGCAGGCCCTCAAGCGTCTTCTGCCCTTCCGCGGACAGATACAGACTATCATCGGCAATCTGCTTTCGGCCGATGCCGAGTTCTCGTCGCCGTTAATCGAGAATCGCGAAGTGAAGCGCATCGGTATTGTCGTATTCGGTTCCGACGACGGTCTTTGCGGTGCCTACAACATGAATGTCTTCAAGGGACTGCTTCAGAAGTTGCACTCCATGCGTGAAAAGCACGGTCAGGATGTGGACTTCGTGATATATCCCGTAGGAGGCAAGATGTTCAAGGCCGCCCGCCGCCTGTCAGGCGCCCACATCGAGGTTCGACAGCTTGTCGAGGTCAACTCCAAGAGCTCGGGGAAGGAGATACGCAACTTCACCTTCTCCCTGCAGCAGGAGTATCTTGACGGCAATATCGACCTGCTCGAAATAATCTACATGAGCTACAAGAGCGTGAGTCGTCAGATTCTGCGCGCCGAGCAGTTGCTCCCCGTGGCTCAGGAAACACTGACCGACAACTCCATCACCGTGCAGTGTCGGCCCTACATTTTCGAGCCCGATGCCAACGCCATCTTCACCTCGGTATTGCCACTCTTCGTGCTTGCCGTGATGCAGGAAACGTTTACCGAAAACCAGGCCTCCGAGCAGGCCGCGCGTGTCATGGCGATGCAGAGCGCCAACGACAACGCGAAGAAGCTGCTTGATCAGCTGCAGCTCGAATACAACAAGCTCCGTCAGCAGGCCATCACCTCCGAGTTGCTCGACATTCTCGGCGGTCAGGTCAAGTGACGGGTTTGAATTGGGAAAAGTAATGCGGGCGATACCGGAGGTTACACATACCGATACTCCGGTCGGCCGCGACAACGAATATATTGTCAATCGGTATGCATATTTTAAAGTAATAAAGACCAATCATAATCTATGGGCAGTGTAAAAGATTATTTTTCATCACTGGGAACAGGCATTACAAGCCTATTGAAGGGTATGGGTGTCACCGGAAAGGAGTTCTTGACCCCGAAGGTGACCGAGTCCTATCCTGACGATCGCAAGACGATACAGTACGCCGCTCCGCGTTTCCGTGCAAAGCTCGTCTTGAAGTATGACGCTGAAGGTCATCACAAGTGTATAGCATGCGGAATTTGTCAGCGCAACTGTCCCAACGGCACTATCAGCCTGACAACCAAGATGGTTGACCTCCCCGACGGTAAAAAGAAGCGCAAACTCGATGCCTACATGTACGACCTCGGTAGCTGCACATTCTGCGAGCTCTGTGTCACCACATGTCCCCAAAATGCGCTTGAGTTCTCCAACGACTTCGAGCAGGCCGTATTCACCCGTTCGATGCTTGTCGAGAAACTTAATTATCTGCCCGAACCGGCTGAACCGGCACCGGCTCCCAAGCCCGCCGAGGCACCCAAGCCCGCCGAAGCCCCCAAGGCTCCTGAGGCTCCCGCTCAGTCTAATGTCGCTGAAAAGTAAAAAGAAAAATCAGATATAATATGGAATCAGTTGGAAGTATCATTATGTATTGCGTAATCGTTGCGGCGATTATCGTATTCTCGATACTCACTGTCACCACTCGCAGGATTCTGCGTGCGGCAACCTACCTGTTGTTTGTGCTCTTCGCTACGGCGGGCATATACTTCAAGCTCGACTACGAGTTCCTGGGGGCCGTCCAGATTGCCGTATATGCGGGTGGTATCGTAGTATTGTTTGTGTTCTCAATTTTGCTCACATCCAATCCCGGCGACAGTAGTGCGAGACTTGCTTCAAAACGACGCGTCATGGGTATCATCGCAGCCCTCCTGTCCTTTGTGGTCATGGGCTTCGCCCTGTGCCGTCACGAGTTCTGGACAGCGTTGAGCCGTCCGTTCACTACGGATCTCACTATGCAGGAAATCGGCCAAGTGCTTCTCGGCACTGAAAAGTGGCAGTACCTGCTCCCCTTTGAAGCAGTGAGTGTGTTGTTATTGGCATGTATAATCGGTGGCGTGGTAGTCGCCCGCAAGCGTTAATCATTGGTGCAGATTATGGACAATTTATCTATGATGATGTACATTATCCCCAGCATGATTATGTTCTGCTGCGGTGTTTACGGATTCATCACCCGTAAAAACATGATTGCGATTCTGATATCGCTTGAGTTGATGCTCAATTCGGTCGACATCAACTTTGTGGTGTTTAACCGCTTCTTGTTCCCCGGACAACTCGAAGGAATGATGTTCACCCTTTTTGCCATCGCTATTGCAGCTGCCGAAACAGCTCTTGCCATTGCAATTATAGTCAACATTTTCCGCGTTGCCCGAAATATTGATATACGCGACCTCACTAAAATGAAATTTTAATAGTTATGGAACATATATCAATCTTCATATTAGCTATTCCTCTCTTCATGTTCCTCTTGCTCGGCTTGCTGGGCATGAAGATGAGCCATAAGTTGGCCGGTACTCTCGGTACTCTCGGTATGGGTACCACTCTTGTACTCGCCTATACTGTTGCGTTTACCTATTTCTTCAGCGGCGACGCTCAGTTCATCAACGCTGCAGGCGAGCGTCTGCAGTCGATTCTCTGGAATGTGACATGGCTGCAGTTTACCGACTCGCTCGTTATCCGTCTTGGATTCCTCCTCGATCCCATCTCGGCCATGCTGCTTGTGGTCATCACCACTATATCATTCATGGTGCATCTCTACAGCTTGGGTTACATGCGCGACCATCACGGAGTGTATGAGAGAGGTTTCCAGCGTTTCTACGCTTTCCTTTCATTGTTCAGCTTCTCGATGCTCGGACTCGTTGTCGCAACCAACATTTTCCAGATGTACATCTTCTGGGAGCTTGTGGGTGCTTCATCCTACCTCCTCATCGGTTTCTACTATGTGAAGCCGTCGGCTGTTTCAGCTTCAAAGAAGGCGTTTATCGTAACTCGTTTTGCCGACCTCGGATTCCTCATCGGTATCCTCGTGTTGTCCTACTTCACCGGTACGTTCAACTTCACCGAACTCACTTCGGTTCCCGTTGACGGACTCGCCAATGTATATCAGGTGAGCGAAGCTACTGCCGAAGGTGTCAAGAACATCTTTGCAGGAAGTGCAACTCCCATGTTTATGGGCGCTTCGGTTATGACATGGGCTCTCGTGCTCATCTTCATGGGAGGTATGGGTAAGTCGGCCATGATGCCGCTCCACATCTGGCTTCCCGATGCAATGGAAGGTCCCACCCCGGTTTCTGCCCTCATCCACGCCGCTACAATGGTTGTGGCCGGTGTATATCTTGTGGCCCGTCTGTTCCCGCTCTACTTGATGGAGATTCGTTCGCTTGAGATTGTAACTGTTGTAGGTGCCGTCACCGCACTCTATGCGGCAATGGTGGCTTGTACGCAGATCGACATCAAGCGCGTGCTCGCCTTCTCGACAATATCGCAGATTGCGTTCATGATGGTTTCGCTTGGTGTTGCCCGTCCCGAGTTCCACCACGGCATCGGTTACATGGCCGGTATGTTCCATCTGTTCACTCATGCTATGTTCAAGGCGTTGTTGTTCCTCTGTGCAGGTGCTTTGATTCACGCCATAGGCTCCAACGACTACACAGCCATGCACGGTCTGCGCAAGCACATGCCCATCACCCACATCACATTCCTTATTGGCTGTCTTGCTATCGCGGGTATCATCCCGTTTGCAGGATTCTTCTCCAAGGATGAGATTCTCACCGCTTGCTTCGGCAACTCGGCTCTGTGGTATGTGTGGATGTCGCTTGTAGCCGGTCTTACCGCCTTCTACATGTTCCGCCTCTACTACCTCATCTTCTGGTGGAAGGAACACAAGGTGCCCGAAGGTCATCACGCTCCTCACGATCAGCCCTGGACTATGACACTCCCGTTGGTTATCCTTGCCGTTATCTCATGTTTTGCCGGCTTCGTTCCCTTCGGAAACCTCGTTACATGGAATGGTCACCCGATGTTTGATCACGTTGGATTCTTCACCAACCTTGAGCATCTCGACTGGTCGGTGGCTGCAGTGTCACTTGCCGTTGCCATAATCGCAATCGCAATTGCCACCGTGATGTATAAGAAGGAGAATCCGCTTCCCGCCAAGTTCAAGAATGCACTTCCCACGCTTTGGGACTGGTGTCATCACCGTTTCTACTGGGACGAACTCTATATGTTCATCACTCACCGCATAATTTTTAACGGCATCTGCAAGCCCATCGCATGGTTTGACCGTCACATTATCGACGGTACGATGGATATGTTTGCCCGCGTTACTCAGAAGGCTTCGTTCTCAATACGCGGACTTCAGTCGGGCAACCTCCAGATGTATGTATGGGTTTACCTGATCGGCGCACTTCTGCTTGCCTCGATTACATGGGTTTGTCTTCTCTAATAAATAGTGCAATTAGAAAAATATAGTAATTATGATATTCTCTAATATTCTGATATACTTTGTGGTCATCCCTCTGCTGATGCTTGGATGCCTGTTCCTTTGCCGGAACATGAAGCAGATACGCACGGTGGCCGTTGTTGGCTCTACTGCACTTGTGGCATTGGCCGTATATCTTGTGGTTGATTTCTGCCAACTGCGTGCTGCCGGTGCCGACGACATCATGCTTTATCAAGGCTCGTGGATGTGGTTTGAACCGCTTAACATCCATCTTGCTGTCGGTGTCGACGGTATATCCGTTGCAATGCTGCTGCTTTCGGCAATCATCGTTTTCGCAGGCTCTTTCGCCTCGTGGAAAATCAATCCGCTGCCCAAGGACTTCTTCCTGTGGTTGATTCTGCTTTCAACCGGTGTGTTCGGATTCTTTATCTCCATCGACCTCTTTACCATGTTCATGTTCTATGAGGTGGCTCTTATCCCCATGTACCTTCTCATCGGTCTTTGGGGTACAGGTCGCAAGGAGTATTCGGCGATGAAGCTTACACTTATGCTCATGGGTGGTTCGGCATTCCTCTTGCTCGGAATCCTCGGTATATACTATCATTCGGCTCCCGCAGGAAGCCCGCTGACCATGAACCTGCTTGAGATTTCGGCCAATGACGCCATCTCGCATGACTGGCAGTACTTCCTGTTCCCCATCACCTTTGTAGGTTTTGGTGTTCTCGGTGCCATGTTCCCGTTCCACACTTGGAGCCCCGACGGTCACGCTTCAGCGCCTACCGCCGTGTCGATGCTCCATGCCGGTGTGCTCATGAAGCTTGGAGGTTACGGATGCTTCCGTGTTGCAATCTACCTGATGCCCTTCGCCGCCAATGAGCTGGCTTGGATATTCTTGATTCTTACAGGTATTTCGGTTGTTTACGGTGCGTTCAGCGCTTGTGTGCAGACCGACCTCAAATACATCAACGCCTACTCTTCGGTTAGCCACTGCGGACTCGTGCTCTTCGCGATATTGATGCTCAATACAACCGCGATGACAGGTGCCGTGATGCAGATGCTTTCCCACGGTCTTATGACGGCTCTCTTCTTCGCATTGATCGGTATGATTTACGGTCGTACCCACACCCGCGACATCCGTCTTATGGGAGGCTTGATGAAGATTATGCCTTTCCTTGCAGTGTGCTACGTGATTGCCGGTATGGCATCGCTCGGTCTTCCCGGTCTTAGCGGTTTCGTTGCCGAAATGACCATCTTCGTTGGTTCGTTCCAGGAAGCCGACCTCTTCCACCGCACCTTCACCATCATCGCATGCTGCTCTATTGTGATAACCGCCGTCTACATCCTCCGCGTTGTGGGCAAGCTCCTTCTCGGCCCCGTTCAGGACGAGCATCACTTGTCGTTGACCGATGCCGAGTGGTGGGAACGCCTTTCGGTTATCACGCTTATCGTGTGCGTTGCAGGCATCGGTTGCTTCCCCAACTGGATTAGCAACCTGCTCCACAACTCATTTTTACCCATCATTGAAGTGTTGACTAAATAAAGGATTTATAAGATATGGATTATTCACAGTTTTTGGTCATGCATCAAGAGATAGGATTGTTGGTCCTCATCTTATTGGTCTTTTTATTTGATACATTCAGCTCGCGCCCTGCACCCAAGGGATTCACCATGTTCACTGTGTGTCTTTTCGGTTTGCTCACTGCGCTGGGCTTCGTATTCCCCATCGACAAGCAGGTAGCTTCGGCCTTTGGTGGCATGTATGTTACTTCACCCGTGATGATAGGCATCAAGAATGTCCTCAACATCGGTGTGTTCATCGTTATTCTTCAGTCAATCAAGTGGGCCGACTCCGAGTTCATGCGTGTGCGTCGCGGCGAGTTCTACGAGCTGCTGCTCATCACCCTTTTCGGTATGTACCTCATGATTTCGGCTCGTCACTTCCTGCTGTTCATCATCGGCCTCGAAACGGCTTCTCTTCCGCTTGCCGCTCTCGTGGCATTTGACAAGAACCGTTATGAGAGCCATGAGGCTGCCGTTAAGTACATCCTCACCGCTGTATTCTCGTCGGCTATCTTCATGATGGGATTGAGCTTTGTCTATGCACTTTCGGGAACTCTCTACTTCAGCGATGTTGCCGCTTCGATTGTCGACGGCGGTGCGTTGCTCATCGTTGCCATCGCGTTTGTCATCGGCGGTATGGGATTCAAGCTCTCGCTGGTTCCCTTCCACCTTTGGACTGCCGATGTCTATCAGGGTGCTCCCACTTCGGTTACCTCCTATCTTTCGGTTATCTCAAAGGGTGCTGCCGCATTTGCATTCTTCGTGATTCTCGTGCAGGTATTCGGCCCGTTCTACAACGGCATCTGGGAGTGGATGCTCTATGCACTCATCATCCTCACTATCACAATCGGTAACCTCTTTGCTCTGCGTCAGAAGAATCTTAAGCGATTCCTCGCATTCTCCTCAATCTCCCAGGCCGGTTACATCATGCTTGGTGTGATTGCAGGAAGCGCTCAGGGTCTTGGTTCGTTGATTTTCTACATCCTTGTCTACATCTTCTCCAACCTTGCCGCATTCGGTGTCATCTCAGCCATCGAAAACAAGACCGGTCGTGTCGACATGGACGATTACAACAATCTCTACAGCACCAATCCCAAGCTTGCCTTCACGATGATGCTTGCCATGTTCTCGCTTGCGGGTATTCCTCCGTTTGCCGGTTTCTTCAGCAAGTTCTTCATCTTCACCTCGGCTGTCGCTCCCGGAACTCCGGCGCTCTACATCCTCGTGCTCATTGCGTTGATCAACACCATCATCTCGCTCTACTACTACTTGCTCGTGGTTAAGGCGATGTTCATCAACAATCAGCAGGAGTGTGTCATCCCCGCTTTCCGTTCGGCATCATCCGAGCGTGTTGCAATGTGGATTTGTGTTGCAGGCATTATACTTGTTGGTGTTGTAAGCTGCATCTACAACGGACTCATCGATTCTTCGGTTGCCAATCCCGAATTCATCTTCACGATGTTTGCCAACTAATTGAAACTTAACACTCAATTTTAATACGAAGGGTGGCTCGTAAGGGTCGCCCTTCACTGTTTAATCTTCTTGTATGATTTTTAGAATTGCCGTTGAGTCCGACATCCCTCGCATCTGGACCATCATCAATCAGGCCAAGGCACAGATGTATCGCGAGGGCAAGCACCAGTGGAGCGAGAGTTATCCCGCGGTTGCCGACATCGAGCGTGACATCGCGTCGGGCTATGGTTATGTCCTTGACAATGGTGACGGCGTTGTCGCTTATGGGGCCGTGGTTTTTGACGGAGAGCCGGCCTATGACATGCTCGACGGCCGCTGGCTGGCCGATGTGCCTTATGTTGTCGTTCATCGCCTTGCCGTGGCCGATGAGGCGAAGCGACGCGGTGTCGCCGTAAGGTTCATGTCGTCGGTTGAGGAGCTTGCCCGTGACAGGGGTGTGACATCGTTCAGGGTCGACACCAATTACGACAATTTCTACATGCTGCGCATATTCGATAAACTCGGATTCATCTATTGCGGTGAGGTACGTTACGATTCGGGGCTGCGACGGGCCTATGAAAAGCTTCTCGCTCCTGCCTGAATCATGAATATTTTTTCGTAGATTTGCGTATTATGATTGAATTGGATTTTTTGTGCTCGTCCGAGGCCATTATGCCTCTTGTCGGGCAGGTTGACGAATATATATTCATTGTGCGTCGCGGCGTGACGGTGCATCTGTCGGACAATGCGCTGCATCGTATGCGTCAGGTGGCGCGCATGACCGGCGCATCGGTTGTCTACTCCGACTACTACGAGCGGCGCGACGGTCTGTTGTCGCCGCATAGGCTCATTGACTGCAGCCGTGGCGGAGTGCTTCGTGACGATTTCGATTTCGGGCATCTGATGCTCGTTGACTCTCGTGCGCTTGAAAGCGCGTTGGCTTCGGTTCAGCGTCACTATGACTATGCTGCGTTCTATGCTCTGCGGCTTGCCCTGTCGCGTCAGGGTAAAGTGGTGCATTGTCCCGAGTTGCTCTACGCCTCTGAGGGTGTGTCCGGCGGTGGTTCGCAGTTTGACTATGTTGATCCGCGCAATCGCGCCGTGCAGGTCGAGATGGAGCAGGCCTGTACCGAGCACCTCAAGGCCGTTGGCGCGTGGCTTGAACCCGAGTTCCGCAAGGTCGACCTCTCCGGAAGCTGGCCTGTTGAAGCGTCGGTGGTTATCCCCGTGCGCAATCGTGTCAGCACCGTGGCCGATGCCGTCAAGAGTGCATTGTCGCAGGAGGCTCCGTTCCGCTTCAATGTTATAGTTGTCGACAATCACTCCACCGATGGAACTACCGAGGTCGTAGCGTCGATTGCGGCTGCCGACGACCGCGTGATTCACATCGTCCCCGAGTCGGACACTCTCGGTATTGGCGGATGCTGGAACCGTGCTTTGACCGACAGCCAATGTGGCAAGTTTGCCGTGCAGCTCGACAGCGACGATGTCTACAGCGACACTTCAGTTCTGACGCGCATCGTTGACGAGTTTTATCGCAGCAACTGCGCAATGGTGGTGGGCAGTTACATGTTGACCGATTTCGACAAAAATCCTATACCGCCCGGTGTCATCGACCATCGTGAATGGACCGATGCTAACGGGCGTAACAATGCCTTGCGTGTCAACGGGCTTGGAGCGCCTCGTGCGTTCTTCACCCCGGTTGTGCGTGACATTCTGTTCCCCGACACCTGTTACGGTGAGGATTATGCGATGGGACTTGCCGTGTCACGCGAATACCGCATAGGACGCATCTACGATGTGCTCTATCTGTGCCGCAGGTGGGAAGGAAATTCCGATGCATCATTGTCACTCGACCGCTTGAACGCCAACAACCTCTATAAGGACACCCTGAGGTCGTGGGAACTTGAGGCGCGCATCAACCTTAACCGTGACCGACATGAAGCGTGACGCTATTGACCGGCTGGTCGATGATCAGCTGCGTGACTGGGAGGAGGTGAGGTTGCGCACCATGTCGCTGCGCGATGTGAAGATCAAGGATGTGACGGTCGACGGTATTCCGTGGCGGGTTCAGTCCAATCCTGCACGTGTCGTAAGCACCGGTGCCAAGGTTGACAAGGCATCCATTGCCGCTCGTCCATGCTTCCTGTGCCGTGACAACCGTCCTCAGTGTCAGCATATACATCAATGGGGCGACTATGAAATTCTGGTCAATCCGTTCCCTATATTTCCCGGTCATCTCACCATTGCCTCGTGCCATCATGAGCCGCAGTCGGTCAATGGTCATGTAGGCGACATGTTGAGGCTCGCCTGTGACCTTGAAGGCTACACGGTGTTCTACAACGGGCCGCAATGCGGTGCGTCGGCTCCCGATCATCTTCACTTTCAGGCTGTTCCGTCGGAGTATATGCCGCTTGACAGGCGTTATCCGTTCAAGCGTCACTACTTCATTGATTCGCAGGAGCGTGTAGGCGAAGCGTTGTCTGAGTTGCTCGACTCTTTGTCGGCCTACGGTGACGAGCCCATGGTCAACATAGCCCTGCGTGCTGTCGACTCCTCGACAATCGAGGCGGTTGTAGTGCCGAGGCGTGCGCATCGTCCTCTGTGTTACGACACCGTCAAGGTGAGCCCCGGTGCCGTTGATGTGTTCGGCACTCTTATTACCGTTTCCGAGGCCGATTTCGATGCTGTCGACTCATCGTTGGCGGCTGCGATATTCAACGATGTCGCCTTTGCGTCACATGAGCTGTCGGTCAATGTCGGCATCATGTCGGCACCCGAAATACAATATGAGTTGCACGGCCCTTTTGAGGCCGATGCCGAAGGCGCTGAGTTCCGTCCGCTTTCCTCCGACTCCTATTTCACTCTAAAGGATGTCACGATAGGTGTTGACTTCCATTGGCAGCGCAAGGAGGATCAGTCATTCCTTGGCAATCTTAAATTGAAAAAGTCGGGCGACCTCACTTTGGCTTTGAACATTGTGTCAGTCGAGGACTATCTCACGAGCGTTATTTCGTCGGAGATGAGTGCCGACGCGTCGCTTGAATTGCTGAAGGCCCATGCCGTTATATCGCGCAGCTGGGTTTTGGCCCAGATTCGTCACAAGGCATCGGCTTCAGGTCATGTCGACATGCTCGACACCCCCGAAGAGCGTGTAAAGTGGTACGACCACGACGACCATGTCGACTTTGATGTGTGTGCCGACGACCATTGCCAGCGTTATCAGGGCATAACAAGGGCGAGCCGCGCTCAGGTGCGCAGTGCCATTCTGTCGACTTGGGGCGAAGTGCTTATGCACGGCGACGAGCTGTGCGATGCCCGCTTCTCAAAGTGTTGCGGAGGCGCGTTTGAAGAGTTTCAGTACTGTTGGGAACCACGGCGGCATGACTATCTCGTGGCCGCGTGTGACGCTGTTGACGGTGCCCCGTTGCCCGACCTGACAGTCGAGGCCAATGCCCGTGAGTGGATTCTCGGTCGTCCCGATGCTTTTTGCTCCGATGTCGACGAGTCTATTCTTGCCCAGGTGCTCAACAACTACGACCGTGAAACTGTCGACTTCTATCGCTGGACAGTCGATTACGATGTCGATGAGCTGTCGGCGATTGTGCGTGAACGGTCGGGAATTGATTTTGGTGAGATAAGTGACCTCGTTCCGCTTGCACGCGGCACATCGGGGCGCATCTATCGGTTGAAAATTGTAGGCTCCAAGCGCACTATGATTGTCGGCAAGGAGCTCGAAATAAGGAAGTGGCTGTCGCGCAGTCACCTCTACAGCTCGGCTTTCGTGGTTGAGCGTACCCTGCATGGATTCCGTCTTCATGGCGCAGGATGGGGGCATGGAGTGGGGTTATGTCAGATAGGGGCCGCCGTGATGGGTGAGCGTGGCTTCAATTATCGTCAAATTTTGTCACATTACTTCAAAGATGCTGAAATCAGGTCAATCTATTAATAGGGCGGCCAAGTGGCCGTGGATGTGGATATCCACACTCTATTTTACTCAGGCGTTGCCCTATGTGGCTGTGATGACACTCTCGGTCATCATGTATAAGCGCATGGGGATAAGCAACACCGATATAGCCCTTTACACCTCATGGCTCTATCTGCCGTGGGTCATAAAACCATTTTGGAGTCCTCTCGTCGACCTTATACGCACCAAGCGGTGGTGGACTGTGACGATGGAGCTTTTTATCGGTATCGGATTGGGCGCTCTCGCATTCACTTTGCCGCTGTCGTGCTTCTTTCAGGCTACATTGGCTGTGTTCTGGGTCGTGGCGTTTATGAGCGCTACCCACGACATTGCCGCCGACGGATTCTACATGCTCGCTCTCACCGAGCATCAGCAGTCGTTCTACGTGGGAATACGCAGCACCTTCTACCGCATTGCGACCATCGTAGGGCAGGGGTTGCTCGTTATGCTCGCCGGAGTCATTGAGGAGCGCACGGGCGACATTCCGCTTGCGTGGATGGCCGTCATGCTTGCGTTGTCGCTTTTCTTCCTGCTTGTAAGCCTCTACCACGGCGTTATATTGCCTCGCCCGGCAATCGACCGTCCTGCTCCGGGCGTTACGGCACGCAACATCATGCGTGAGTTTCTGGCTACATTTGCATCGTTCTTCAAGAAGAAGCAGGCTTGGGTGGCTATCGCATTCATGTTGCTCTACCGACTTCCCGAGGCGCAGCTTGTCAAGCTCATCAATCCGTTTCTGCTCGATTCACGCGAGGCGGGAGGACTTGGCCTCTCCACTTCGGAGGTGGGATTTGTCTACGGCACCGTAGGCATTATCGGACTTACGCTCGGAGGCATCATCGGCGGCTTCGTGGCAGCCCACGGCGGCCTCAAGAAGTGGATTTGGCCTATGGCATGGAGCATTTCGCTCACATGCGGCACATTCTGTTATCTGGCCATTGTGCAGCCTTCCGATATGCTCTCGATCAATGCCTGTGTATTTGTCGAGCAGTTTGGTTACGGATTTGGCTTCACGGCCTATATGCTCTATCTCATCTACTTCAGTGAAGGCCCGTTCCGCACGGCCCACTATGCGATATGCACCGGCTTCATGGCTCTAGGCATGATGCTTCCCGGCATGGCCGCCGGATGGCTTCAGGAAACGATGGGTTATGTCAACTTCTTCTGGTGGGTGATGGGATGCTGCATCGTCACGATTGCCGTTACCGCCTTCATCAAGGTCCCCGCATCCTTCGGCCGCAAATAACCCCTGCGCCTCTCTCTCCCGCATTTACCCAACGCCATTCTCTCCCGACAGCTTCCCCAACCTCATAACTATCGAAATTGTTTTCGTAGTAATATACTTTGGTTTATCTTTGCAATAGTTCCGTTTAATCTCTTAAAGAAGAAAATATTAATTTCGAGTATATAAATAGGTATGCAAGCGTGATGGAGTAAAGCTAAAAACAATTATAATGATTACCCAATAATTGACATGAACATAGATATACGTACTCTGATAGGTGAATCTACAGCCTATGACAAAAAGCAAATGCTTGAGGTCAAGCGTCCTAAAAGCTGGCTTAAAAGTGTATCTGCCTTTGCCAATGGCGAAGGGGGAATGTTGATTTTTGGCATCAGTGATGATAATCAGGTAGTAGGACTTGCAGATGCAGAAGGTGATGCAGAGAGGATTAGTGAAGAGGTAAAAAGTAAACTTGATCCGGTTCCGGCTATTAATCTTGAATACAAGAAAATAGACGGGAAAAAGCTGGTGCAAATACAAGTGTATCCGGGACAGGAAACTCCGTATTATTACATTGGAGATAAGCAACGCATTGCATTTGTCCGTGTTGGCAATGAATCGGTTACTGCTGACCGCATGCAACTGAAAAGTCTTGTATTAAAAGGCTCCGGTCGCACTTACGATAGTTTGCCTTCCAACTATAGATTTGAGGATATGGCATTCTCTAAACTTAAATCAGTCCATTACAAAAGGTTACAACGCTCGTTTGAAGACAATGAGTTTGTTTCCTGGGGAATTGTTGATGAAAACGCCAAGTTGACAAATGCAGGTGCATTATTGGCTGATGAATCTCCCATACGCCAATCTCGTATATTCTGTACCCGATGGAATGGATTGGATATGACTAATGGTTTGGGCGAAGCGATTGATGATGTTGAATTGGAAGGATGTATAATCGGTCAATTACAGGATGCCGTATCTTTTGTAAGAAATAATTCTCGGAGGAAATGGTGGAAGGAAAATGATTATCGTGAAGAACTTCCGGATTATCCTGAACGTGCTGTAACGGAAGCTATAGCGAATGCAATTATTCATCGTGATTATATGCTGATGGGAAGTGAAATACACATTGATATGTATGATGACCGTTTGGAAATCTACTCTCCGGGCGGTATGTTGGATGGCAAACTCATCCAGCAGCTAAATCCGCTTACGGTGCCGTCCAAAAGAAGGAATCCGTTATTGGCTGATTTTTTCAGCCGATTGGGCCTAATGGAAAGGCGAGGTAGCGGAATGAAAAAGATAATTGATTCCTATAAGAGGTTTGAGCGTCGATCTAATTATCATATTCCTGAATTTCAGTCAAATGCATCTGAATTTCATGTGGTGTTATGGAATTTGAATTATGTAAGCGATAGCATAATATATGAGAAAGAGTTCCAGAAAGATGTTATAGGAATGGGAAAAGAGTTCCTAAAAGGGAATAATAAGTTCCGAAAAGAGTTCCTAAAAGCACAGCGGATGATTTATAAAATGATTTCGGCAAATCCAGGAATCACTATTGCCGAAATGGCTGTAAATATAGGCGTTTCTGACCGACAAGTGCGTAAATACATAAAGAGAATGACTGATATGAAGTTCATTGTTAGGGATGGAGGCCGAAAAAACGGGGTATGGAAAATAATTGACGGTGATTATGAAGACTTTTTTGATAGAATATGACCGTATTGCTCAATATTGATGCTATTGATCTGCGAAGAATCCATTACATTGCTGTATGTTCACGATAAAAAGGCGGAACACGAAGCTGTGATTGCCATGTAGCTAACATTTGTTGAGCTGTTTGCATGACAGGATGCTCTCGACTTTCGGTGAGCCGGGGGAATTGCGGGGATGTTGCGGGGTTAGCGGAGTAGGGATGTGCGGACGCGCTTGCCTTTGAGCTTTTCGGGGGCGATGCGCGACAGGAGCGCGGCGGCTTCGGCTGCCGGTACTGCGGCAAGTGCGCTGTGATCCTTGACGATTATGCGGCCTATCGACTCGGGCTTCATGCCTCCCTGCTTGATGAGGAATCCGGCTATGTCGCCGCGTGATATTTTCTCCTTTTTGCCTGCGTTGAAGTATATTGTGGCTGTCGAAGTCTTTATGGGGTCAGTCGAGGAGCCTGTAGGCGAATAGCTACGATCGAATGTGATGTATTCGGGCAGATTATCGGCTTCGGAAGTGATGACATATACTGTGCCCGATGCGTCGACACGCGCCGTGCGTCCGTTGCGGTGAGTCCACGTTTCCTCGGTAAGCGGCAGGTGGTAGTGTATTATCGAGTGTACCGAGTCGATGTCGAGGCCGCGTGCGCCGAGGTCGGTCGACACGAGTATCGGTGTCGTGCCGTTGTTGAGCAGGTCGATAGCCTTCTCGCGGTCGGGCTGGTCGAGAGCGCCGTGATACAGCCCCACGGGCAGTCCTGCTTTCTTAAGGTGGTCGAATACTCTCACGGCGCTTTCACGGTGGTTTACAAAGATGATGACTTTGCCGTTGTTGAGCGACTTAAGCAGGTCGATGAGAGTGTCGATTTTGTCGCGTGCCGGGCTCTCTACTTCAACGATGGCGGTGCGTTCTCTCGGTTTTTGACCCTGTTCCAGGAAGTCGATAACTTCAGGCGACGACATCTTCAAGAAGTCGGGCATGTCGACAAGCCGGGTAGCCGATGTGAGGATGATGCGCGACAGATTGGGCATCGTGCGCATAATTTTGCGCATCTCGTCGTGGAATCCCAGTTCAAGTGATTTGTCATACTCGTCGAGCACAAGCACTTTCGTCGTGTAGAGGTCGACATGCTTGCGGTTGATGTGGTCGAGCAGTCGACCCGGAGTCGCTACGATTATGTCGGGAGCCGGGGTAAGCGAGTTTTTCTCATCGGCCATGGGGTGACCACCATAGAGTGCCACCGTCTTATAGCCGGTGGCTATTTCGCGCACTACCCGGTAAATCTGCATCACCAGCTCACGCGACGGAGCGATTACCACGGCCTTGACTTCGCCCGACGGCTTGCCGAGCGCTCGCAGCATGGCTATCGTGAACGCAATCGTTTTGCCCGACCCTGTAGGTGACAGCAGCAGGTTGTTGGCCGATGTTGATTCCGTCACGCGCTTTTGCATGGGATTGAGTTCGGCTATGCCGAGTCGTGATTTGATATTGTCGAGTATGAGCGATAGTTTCATTTCGGTTATGATGTTTTTTTCGTTACAAAGTTAAGCATTAGGCGGCAAATCTGAAATATTTGCTTCCTCGCTTATAGGATATAACAACACAGATGGGTTGATAAATGTTAAATAGTGGCAATCTGACATTATAATGAACTTTTTTTACCAAAAAATATGTTAAACATTAGTGAAATATTTTGAACGTATGTGGAAAAATGTGTACATTTGTATGTGTGTTTTTCATAGTATTAGATTAAGATAAAGGTTTAAACGGAAAGAGATGTCGTGAGACATCTCTTTCTTATTATATCCAATCGCTCCATTCCCCAATCAATAACACATTTTCACTTAATAAAAACTATGTCTGTTTCGCTTGCGGTTCTTCATTGTAGATAAGGCGTGACACCGAAATATTATAGCGCATACTCGTTATTTGGGACTATCTTCGCAACAAAGAACAACCGCATCATCGACCTCATCAATGACAGCCTATTTCTTCAAAGTAAGTGTAACGGCATAAATGTTTTTTTAGCGAAGTGATGAATTGATTATATGGGCGGAATTGGGGACATCGCGATGACATGGTTTCGCCTATTTTGCAAAAATTTAGGTAGATAAAAGGCGGCAATGTGAACTGAAATAGTTTACCTTATTTTAAACTACAAAAAAGTGAATGTATGAAAATCATCTTCACACATTATGGTTATCTTTGTAATCGTATAAAGTTGTGAATTATGGCTGACTCGACATTACACAAATATATCTGGCTTATTAATACCATTCTTGATGCCGGTAAGTTGACCTTCAGGGAAATCAGTGAAAAATGGAACAACTCTTCCCTGAATTATAATGGCACGGAATTGTCAAAGCGCACATTCCATAATCACAGGATGGCCATTCTTACGGAACTGGGGGTTGATATTCAATGCACTTGCATGAGGGAAAACAGTCAGTATTATATAGCCAATCAGGATGAAATCGGGAAGAATGATGTTCTGAACTGGCTTACCGACAGTATGGCTACTGAGCAGTTGCTTCTTGAAAACAAGTCAATAGCCAATAAAATTATTCTCGAACCGATTCCCGGAGGATGCGAATGGCTGACATTGCTTTCGCAGGCGTTGAGGGACAATGTGAGAATAGTCTTCCAATACACCTCGTTTCATTCTCCGACTAAAAACGACACCAATAGAACGTTGGAGCCACTGTGCCTCAAATTGTTCAAGAGAAGGTGGTATGTGCTTGGTCAAACCATTGATAGCGGCAAGCGGCTGATTTTCGCGCTTGACCGAATTACGAATCTTGAACTTACCACAGAACGATTTGAGTACCCGGAGGATTTTTCGGCGAAGGATTTCTTTGCAAATTTCTATGGGATCTGTTCCGATGAATGTTCCCGGCCCACACGGGTGATTTTGAAATGTTACCGAGAATTTCCCAAGTATATGAGGTCGCTGCCACTGCATCATTCACAGGAGGAACTGGAAAATGGAGAGGATTTCACCACGTTCGGCTTCTATATGTCGCCGGCATATGATTTTATTCAGGAGATTTTAAGCCACGGCAATGATATAGAGGTGCTTGCTCCTGTTTGGCTGCGCAATTTAGTAAAAGAAAAGGCTGAGGCTTTGACCGCTTTGTACAAATAAATTCAGCAATTTTTGAAAATCGTTTTCATATATGAAACGATTTTTCACATGTCCTCCATATTTTTGCGTCATAAACAAGAAAAGAGGACATTGAAAACATCGGTCGTATCTTTGCAACCTGTCTGCTGCATCCGGCAGACTTCGTCCTGATTTACATCAAGACGCCACCCAATGTCAGTTACTCGGCATCGGCCCTGCACGCTGTTCACTCCAGTTGTGCATTTCACAGCGCACATTGCCGAAGCCTCGACCATCCTGCGAACACGAAAGGAAGACCGATGTTTTCTTTGTTCTCGCAAAATGATTGAAATATGCGAGCCCAAATTGCAGACTATCTCAAGGACTTAACCATCGGTAATCGCAAGGAATTATTTGAAGTACTGAATTTTATATCACCGCTTGTCGACTGCTGGAGCTTGGCCGAGCCAAAATCAGGCAGGCAGATAATGCGGTATGCGTCAGCCAATGCGAGAAAATCCGCTTATGTTGAGTTTTCAATCCCCAAAAAATCAGGTGGACAGCGCAAAATCAGCGCTCCGATAAAACCGCTAAAGACTATCCAGTCGGCAATAAACATTCTCTTACAATCTATATTCGTGCCCGACAACCATGCCACCGGCTTTGTATTAGATAGAAGTGTCAAGGATAATGCATTGATACACGTGGGTCAAACCTGCATATTTAATACGGATCTTGAAAATTTCTTTACGAGCATAACTAAAATTATGGTTCGCAGGGCGCTTCACAGGGAACTTGGTGACAAATTGCAAAGCAAAGAGGTCATCAATATTATATGCAGACTATGTACCGTTCCTAATAGTTCGGGTATCGAAGTACTTCCGCAGGGTGCTCCGACATCGCCGGTATTGTCTAATATTGTGCTGAAAAGCTTTGATAAATATATGTCAAAGCTCGCCGAACGAATGGGGTGTAACTATTCCCGCTATGCTGATGATATAACATTCAGCCACAGCAAATCAATTCGCAGAATGAGCCTGTTTTGGCAATCAAGGATTTACAACATCATAGCGGGATATGGATTAAAAGTGAACGAGAAGAAAACAAAGACATTAGTCAGTGGCACACGCCAAGAAGTTACCGGAGTCATTGTAGGCGATAAGATCAACGTTCCACGCTCCTACATAAAACATCTGCGAGTGCTTTTGCACTTGTGGGAGAAATATGGTTATACACAGGCTCAGATTATCTTCACCCGGGATTTCTGCAAGGGTAAGGAAAAGAACCTTGTCAATGTAATAGACGGTAAAATAAACTATCCTGAAATGATCAAAGGCAAAGAAGACTCGACTTATCGAAAGCTGAAAAGCCGGTTCAACTGCCTTCAGTGGAAAGAAAAACAAAAGTCAAACCAAATGCAAAAAGCAATATGAACATCATTTATTTACATGGACTCGCCTCATCGGGACAGTCCAACACTGCAAAAAAGCTTCGAGAACTGCTTCCTGACGACAATGTTGTCACTCCCGACATTCCTGTCTGCCCAATTGAGGCTCTTCAATTGTTGCTGAGCCTTGCCGGAGAGTATAGGACTGACGACACAATCGTAGTCGGTACATCCATGGGTGCCATGTCCTGCTTTTCCTGAAGGAGCAAATGAAGATGCTGTCCAACTTGTCTATGGCAATCGGTGGTGTCAGGCCCCCTCGGTAGAGATTTATGGAGAGGGCGGAAGCTCTATTTCTCCAACGACTTGATTCTGCAATAGTGGAACTTGCAAAGAGAATCGGGCGAGGAAGCGAGGATGTCGGTTGCATTTCCGGTAAATTCCAAACGGCATCGCGGAGCGATATAAGCGGTATTACTGTCGGCAATGACGAGAATCAGTTTTTTGATTTCATTTTTAAAAAGATGCCTGATAACCCACGATACCGACAATTCACTAATTCATTCACAGGTGCTGACATATTGGTCGTTTCTGATTTTGAATGGAGTTATCTGTCTGATAAAAACAAGAAATTGATAGCCGAAGCACGTACGGAGGGTATGAAATTCTATGGTCTTGGAATTCATACAAGGGAATATGAACTCGACAAGATTGAAGACTCGAACGATAACGATTGGATTAACGGATATAGATTCCTGAAGCAGTGTGATTATCGTTATCTGTATGAGAAAGGCAAAGTTGTTGAATATTTTGAACGACCAAATATATTATGGAACTGAAAATGCGACTTGAAGATGCAATGGTGTATGTACTTGCCACTGCCGGTTATGGAATGACCACCCGGCGAATAGCCGAAGTTATCAACCGAGAGAAACTTCATGTGCGGACTGATGGAAATCCCGTCACAGACAGGCAGGTTTATGCCGCTGTATACCGGAATCCGCAGACTTTTGTCAAAGAAGGCGGTCGAATACTGTTTGCCATGTGATTTTATTTTGTGCTGTATCGCGAGTTGCAACAGGCTGACGCTTATTTTGCAACAATACTACTGGTGCGATAAAATCGCGTTAGTTTAGAAATCATCAAATAAAGAGAGTTCTTTGACATTTTGATTTGAATTGGTTGACAAGTCTTGGGTGGTTAGAAGTTGTCGTAACTCGACACGTTCCAAAGCAGAGATTCTGATAAGGGTCGCCACTTCGGTTATAGAATAGCAGCTTTTATAATCGGCCTTTATTCGAGCTACCGTAAGATAGGCAATGACAGCAGTCCAAAGATGGATTTTTACCGCGTTCTCGGAAAATCCCCAAAGGGTCTTCACGACAATATTCTGTTTGATCCATTTGAAGAAAACTTCTATATCCCAGCGATGGCGGTAGAGATTGGATATTTCCAAGGCACTGATTTCAAAGTTATTGGATATGAAATCCACAATTGTGTCATTGTCCGGGTCATATACTCGTACAAACCGCATGTCATCAGGATAGAGTTTACTCGATTTATATCCGGTGACACGAATCCGAGAGTCTTCTATGATGCCGGACTTTGCATCGGGTATTTCCATTTGCCCGATTGTCATGAACTTCATGTTCTCTTTCGGACGGGATACCCAGAATGCCTGTGACTGATGGAATCTGAACAAAGCCTTGAAATCAACATAAGCCTTGTCCATCACATAGAAGGCGAATGGTTCCGGCAACAGTATGTCAAGTTCGTTGCTGTCATGCCATTTTCCATCGGTAATATGAATGTTTGCCGGTATGCTTCCACGCAAATCAAGCAATGTGTGCATCTTTACAGCGCCTTTGCTGTATTTGCCCAATGCTCATGTCGCAAGTTTTATGCTGGTTGATATGGTTGTGGAGTCCAACGCATAGATTACGTTGTCTATGGTTATCTCGGATAGTTTAGCCTTTGAATACATGGGTCTTACCAATCCTATTAGATAAATTCCCAGTCCCTCAAAAATTCGATAGTCCCGACTTTCGTTAGCCCGCGACAAAGATGTGTGGTTGACTGTTTTCCGAAAACCGAGATGATATAGCATCTTTGAATGGGCCTCCAGACATAGACAGATGTCTCGTAGCGAATCACAGCCCGTCAACTGTCCGAAGAGCAGATGAAGGAGGTGATTGTAACTGTTGAGATTCTTTACATGCCAATCTCCTTTATACAGCCTTACAAGCTTATCGAACTGGTAACGCGGTATAAATTCAATTACCTGGGAGAAAACATACTTACCCTGATTCATAATCTTGATGTTTGGGAACAACAAGACTAATAAATCAATTTCAAATCAAAAAATCAATGTTCTCTTGTATTTGACTAAATATTAATATTTTAATAACAGTGGTAAGATTTTTATCGCACCACTACTATTGCAACAAAAACAATTAGATATGACTTATCAAGACTATTTCCGCAATTCCGACTTTGAGGATATATGGATTATATTGAGCGGCTTTTACATGGAGCATGAGGCACTCAAGTCGCAATATTGTTCTCTTGTAGAGGCCCTCAAGTCATTGCCCGCCGATTCAGCACACTCCACAGCGCCCATTGAAATGTGCCTCGATTATGATAATGAAATTATGGTCAAGGGCGCGCCCGACCCCCAGGAATGGCTTCTTGGTCGTGAGGTGATGATAGATTTTTCATCGTGGAGATATGGACGAGATGAAGAAACTGCCGTCGAAACTACCGGACTCAAGACATTCGATATGCTTTCGGGTCGGGAGAAACGGCAATTGGCACGTGAAAGCGATACGGCCACACTTGCCGCACATCTGCTTTATTGGTCAACTCTCTATGCCATAAATACCCAGGAGCAGCATCGGCAGGACTTTTCCGCTTGGTTCGATTCTCTTATGAATGGAAAGCCCAAATATGAAATGGAAAAGGAGTATGTGTCGGAAAGTTTTCGCAGAAAGCAGTGTAAATATTGGCGAGAAACCGTGGCAAATGATTCCGCAATTGACTGGACTTGGAATCTTGGTATTCTGAAAAAGAAACTGGAATATAATATAGGATACTGGCGATATGTGCAGCGACATGTGGGCTGGGAAGAGGATGTCAACCGGATGTTGATTGCTATAAATCTTATAGAAATAGCAAGAACCGACTGGCCTGATATAAAAGATAAGCACATAAATCCTCGTACAGCCGAAAGATACACCCATGAGCACGACCATGGAGGTGACTTGCACGAGTCGTATCTCGCTAAGTTATATCGTGACAAGGCCTTTCATATCCTCTGGAAATGGCTTGATCATAATATGAAAAATTGGTGGGATTGAAAAATTTTTAATCGTGTATCGCAGTTTGATACAGCATGAGCATAATTTTGCAGTGTAACATTTAAATCATAACAATATGGAATCAATGACAAACAATGATTTTTTGAATTCGGTACTTGAATCCGAAGCATGGAAAGAGGTGTCAAGCCGTGAATCATTCAGCATGGAAATGATTGAAAAGTTTGCCGACAAACTCGATTGGGAAGAAGTCAGCGGTAATCAGAGTATTCTTTGGACAGTCGACGGCATATCAAAATATGCCAACAAAATTCATTGGGAAGATTTTTCCAACTCATGTCCCGATAACATAATAACAGAAACAACTCTCAACAAATTTTCCGGCAAATGGGACTGGAAATGCCTTTCCAACCGCGATGCGCTCTACAATAACTGGAGCCTGCTTGAAAAGTTTGCCGACAAAGTGAACTGGGGTGAAATCATCACCAACTGGAACATAGAGAAACCGGTAGAGTTCTTCGCACGTTTCCAACAGTACATACCGATGTCCAAGCTGCAGGATTCCTCTCTATGGCGAGCCATGGTGGAGGCCCGCTCTAAAAAGATTATGCAAGAAGCAATCGGTATCAATTAATGCTATCGGGCTAAGTCTATGGAAGTTAATGTCTAACTCACAGACTATAAGGATTAACGGTCGGGAAGTGTTGCGTGAACTTCCCGACCTTCTTGTGTCCCATTGCGGCTAATCCTTATGTCAAGGCATGGCATTGTGACGCTCTAATGCACTGAACTTCTTCCTCCGAAAATTTTTGTCCGCAGCTAATTATTGTCTTGGGCATCTCTAAACTTATTAGTAAATTTGCATTAGAAGCCAATTAGTTGAATATGAAAATCGTTAAACTCAATAGGATAAAGACTATGCTTGCCGAAATTGACAAGCAAGGAAAGTGGTTGGCTCAACAACTTGGCAAAGGCCCAGCAACGGTTTCCAAATGGTGTACCAACGCCATTCAGCCTGACTTGAAAACACTTGTCGAGATGGCCGAAATTCTTAATATAAACATCCGAGAATTGATCGTTAATACCAAATAAGCCCATGGCCAGTCATTTCACTTCCCCTCTTCTATACTTTGAAGATTTGAAAAGTAGTATAATTTGGGGGAATCATAACCTTTGAATCTGAAATTAGCTTTATAAATAGATTTTTTAGATAACGATAACGTAGTAAGAACAACAGCAAATAATATGGAACCAATAAGTGACGAACAAAAGTTGGAATTTGCGAATAGCTCATTTCCCGGCAAAACAGTAAACCTTGGCAACGGTGATTGGTGGTTTATTCAAGCTGGTAACATATTAGGAGATAATCTTCACTATGAGTACTGGGATGGACAAGTGAGCCTTCATATTGAAGGCCCAAATTGGCGCCCATTGCGCAATTATTTATGGAGAGAAGTATCAGATTCTCGAGTTGTTTCAAAAGAGTGGGGACGTCAAGGTTGCTGCTGGACATTACAAACAACCCCCTCTTCATGGGAGGAGATTCAAGAAGCTTTTTTGGAACTTAATCGCATAATGCTGCCTCACATCCTTGATTTTGAGGCTGAACAAGGTTTTGACAAAATATATGAATGTGAGGAAATGGATGTTTCTGCCCATAAGATCAAAATAGACGATCTGCTACATTCTGAAAATCTTCATATCCCGGAGTACCAACGACCATACAGATGGACGACAAAAAATGTTGAACAACTACTTCAAGATGTAAACATCGCAAGGATATCAGGTAAATTGGATTATTTGATTGGAAGTGTCATACTCCATAGAAATATAAGTAACAAAAATGTATGTATAAACGATATTGTTGACGGCCAACAGCGTATTACTACAATAATGTTAATAATCAAAGCCTTGGACATGTGTGTGGAGATTCCGCCACTTACCTATGGACATTCCGACTCTTATAGGCATATACAAGAAAATTTTAAGTTTATACAAGAATGGTTTGATTTTAACTTATCGGGCTCGGAGCGCAAGGATTTTGGTAATTATTTGTTGACTAATTGTCGTGTAGTCCGTATATCCGTGAAACGTTTGCCGGAAGCATTTCAACTATTTGAAACCCAAAACGGTCGAGGTAAAGAGTTAGAAGCCTATAATCTACTAAAAGCCTACCATATCAGGGCTATGGCGGATGCACCCAAGAAGGATAAAATCGAATGCGATGTAAGATGGGAGGATGCCGCATTATTCATAGACATGGACGGCGCACGAAAAGATTTGTTGCGTCAAGTGATTAATGAACATTTGTTCCGTATCAGAAAGTGGTCGAGAGAAGGATACGCATCGACATTCAGTAAGCATGAAATTGGAGAGTTCAAGGGGCTTACGCTCGGACGCGATAATAATCTGGAATATGCGTATCAGAATATCCTTGTCCAACAACAAATTGCGTTAAGCTTCATGCAATCCATGAACAGTGGATTGTTCAAAGTGAGATACCGTTTTGAACATGGTGACCCCGACAACATCTCTCCCTTTGCATCCATTAATCAGTTGTTGGTAAATGGCCGCCCATTTTTCGAATATATAGAAACCTATGTGGAAATTTACAAACGCCTATTCTTGAACAGCAATTCATCGCAGTTATACCGCTTCAAAGATTTCTATCATGAGTACTGTAAGTATAGAGGAAGCAGGCGAAAGGGCGACACTTACATACGCCAAGTATATAAATCGGCCATAATCCTAATATTTGACCGCTTCGGTGAGAAAGGAGTGGATTCCCTTTTCGAGGCTGTGTACGCCTGCCTATATCGCATAAGATTGGAAAAACAAAAGATTTTTCTAAACACAATGTGCGGCAAAGGCGAATCGGGATGGCTTTTTACAGCAATACAAAATGCGAAGAATCTATCCGATTTCTCCGTCATAAAAAGTCGTGCCGAAGAATTTAAACGGAACCTGAGAGTGAATTTTGAAGTGGACGAGGTTAAATCATTTTTTAAAAATAAGTAAGCTATGAGTAAGGTAGAACAGCTGAACAGAACCATAGAAGAAGTATGGAGAGAGCGCTATGTTGTACCATTGTATCAGCGCAATTTCGCATGGACTGAGGACCAGATAGGACAATTGCTGCAGGACCTATATGATCACTCTCCTAACGGTTATCTCGGAAAAGGCGAGTGCGATAACTACTATCTTGGAAGCCTTGTGCTGTTGCAACGTAGGGATGGCATATGGGAAGTTATAGACGGTCAGCAACGCCTCACGGCCTTACATATAATATGCCGTTATCTTGGTATTCTTTCCTCGCCGCGCATTACATATGATTCTCGACCTTCTGTTGAACGTTTTTTAGACGGTCTTTTTAATTCCCCTTCATGGGACACCTTCAAGAGTGAATGCCAAAGGAGGACAGACGGCAAAATCGCCCGATTGACAGAATCACTTGATATTGTCGAAAGCTATGAAATACAGGCCGGCGAGATAAAATCCTCTATCACATTGAAAGGTATGTCGGATGGCGAAAAGGCTCTTCTTTCTGAGTATATACGCAACAAAGTAATATTGGTGTGCACACCTCTGCCTGAAGATACGGATGTGGCAGCATATTTCGAAATAATGAACAACCGCGGAGAACAGTTGCAAGCACATGAGGTTATAAAGGCATTGTTGATGTCCGATCTTGGCACAAGTCAGCGTTATATTTTTTCAACAGTATGGGACGCCTGTTCCCAAATGGACATACCAATCCAAAAGACTCTCTCCAAATTGAGAAATAAGGGCTTGTTTGGGGAACAATTCGATGGTCTTAATCTTGAAATTATTGACAATGTAGATTTTGTGGGCAGCTCAACCAAGAACGAGTATACGATTGACAGGATTCTTGACAGTGGGTTCACGTATGACAATCATGACGCAGAGGACATGAAGGAGGAAACGGACACAGATCTGAAGTCGATTATCGATTTCCCCAATTTCCTTATGCATGCCATGCGTCTGTATGCCGAGGCTGAAAAGAAGATGGTTAATGCAGTTCCGCTGAATGCAGACAAAATGCCCGTGACGAAACCGGAATTTATTTCAGATTCAATGGACTTTATTAAAGCATTGTTAAGAATCAGAGTGCTTTTTGACCGGTATGTAGTGAAAATTCAAGGCGATGCTGATGACGAAGAAAATGACCTAAAGTGGCGTCTGCAACGTCCCTCAAAATATGAGTATAACAAGAACGGCAATACATATTTTCGAGTAGGACTGGTTAACACTTTCTCCAACGGTACTTCCACGGATAATGACGAACGAGAAGATATCAACAATCGAATTGTTAAATTGGAGTCTATGCTTCAAGTTACTTTCAAGACTCCAAAATACAAAGAATGGCTTTATTCAGTACTCATGTGGATGTACAAAGAAACGAAGGATAACATAAACATTGAGCACGATTCATTACTCCGGGTTATTGAACAATGGTCTTTGAATTATTATGAGATGTTACAGAAAAAATGGGACAGTGAAAGTAGACCCCTCCTTGCTGCCGGCACTGATACCCCTCGTTTTTTGCTTAATTTCATTGATTATCTTTATTGGCTTGCATCAAAGCAAGAAAAGTCTATTGTGCGTTTTGCAAATAAGATAAGCGATTTCCAATTCAGATACTATAATTCTGTGGAACATCATCTTCCTCAGTCTTACAAAAACACCGATGTAGATATGGATTCAATAGGTAATCTGTGCCTTATAAGCCGACATAAAAACTCAAGCCTGAACGATAAAGGTCCCGAGGAGAAGGCAAAGATTGAAGAAGGGTTACAGCCCAAACGATTGATAATGTATCGTATTACAAGAGCCAAACAACATTGGGGTAAAGTTGAAATTGAAGAACATCAAAAAGACATAGAAGATCTTCTTGATCAAATTTATAATTTACTCTCAGTCTGAATTCATATACAATATAAACCATCATTTGATGAGGTCGCTTTTGCCACGACCTTGTCATAATGGTCTATATCTGTTATAGATTCGACTAACATTTAAAATTGTCCGAGTTAAGTTTCGGATGTAATCTCAACCTCATCGTATGGTGTAATAACTACAGCACCTCTACGAACCATACGATTGTAAAATGACTCGACCATTTCTGTCAAACGCAATTTATATCCAAGTTTCTCACACACTAAGAATATATCACTTATCAACTTTAGTCCAATATCTTGCCGTCGTAAATCTCGAGGCAAAAGAATATTCGTCATATATACGATCTTTTGATTTCTGAATGGCAGTAATCTGACAACGCCGTTGCTTTTAAGTTCTATTTCACGTTTGTTGCAAAATAGGAAAGGTTCTTTTATGGCACCCTCGTTGTCAACCTGCCGTAGTGATAATGTATATTTTTCTTTGAAGTCGTAGATTATTTTCTCCAGATATTTATGAATAAACCATTCTTGCGGAAATGATTCGGCCGGATATAGCATATCTTCATTAATATCAAAAACGAAATGATCGCCATTATCAAAAACAAAACAACGGCAAGGATTACCATTGTCTATAATATCAGAAACAAATCCACCATTGATTCGTGTACCAAGAAATTCATCGTCAATGGGCGCAAATTGTGGGTTGGCGGCATTAAATTCAATTGCTTTATTGAAACGTTCGATTACATTCATTTCGTTACCTTTTTTGCAAAGGTACTAAGTTTTTGTGAGGTATAGGTAATAATTATATTACGGTGACATTGTTATATCGTCTTTCACCTTTGCCATTTTTGAGCCTTCGCTTATGAGTGTAGAAAGGTAGTCCAAAAATGACTTGTGGAGATGCTTCTATTTGTACACTCAACAGTGAACTTATCGACACAATGCCACGCAACCGACAAGTGTTTTGTCGTTAGCCGGGATCGTGGATTTTTCTTGAACGTTCGTCCTTCTACACTACCTATATTTTATCCGTTACATTGTTATATAATTCGACTACGTATCTGCCGATTTTAAGACCACAAAATCGGGCGCTAATGATTGTGACATCCATTCAATCAGTTGACGGGTGTCACAGGGTGTTGATGGGAGTCGGGATTTAGTTTTGACTTTCTTTGCCATAGATAGTTATCACCGAAACATATCATCTGTAAACTCTTCGGTAATTTCATAGAGTTCTTTCAAGGCCGCAGGAAGTCTGTTCCCGAGTAACATTGCACCAATCACAATTCCTATGCCGGCTTTAATCAAACCATGGCGAGGCGGCCCGATGAATGTGGCGATTCCGCCAAGGATACCCATAAACATGGCATATTTTATAAGCCGAAGATAGACAGTGGCAATACGTTTTTTCATAGTTCTCGGCCTGACATAGTGAATGTCAATCTGATTATATCATCAGATAATGTATTATCAAAATTCACACCCCAGATTACATCGATTGACTCCGGTAGACCGGAGATTATATTATTAAATGGAGCCATATCATCCATCGTTATAGCAGCTAACCTCTCACGATTGAAATATAAAAGAGCAGAAATAAATTCAATTTTATCTACGGCGACATTCTCCATCTTTCTCTGCATGTTAATGACCGCATCCTCAATGCTTTTACCATCAGCGACCAAAGTTTTTAAAAAGCGGCGGTTACGTAATGTCGTGCATAGATCATTAAAGTCGTAGCATATATAACCCATTGTTGCTAAAGGAGCAAGCAATATCCTTATTACTTCCGGAATGTTTTCACTATCTATAGCAATACTATCATAACAAGAGTTGTCGGCACCATTGACCAACCCTATGGTCAGTACGCCGGCATCATGATAGGTCTTGGCTATCGCATTGGCGAGTCCTTCGTTATCTTGTGCTACGATGATTGCCATTTTATCATCGTCCATGGGAATACAATCATCGGTAGACTTTGCGACAAGACTGCCGACGCAGTTATAACCGAAAGATTCTACTTCCTTGATTATGTCGATTGCTCCTGTGCCAATTCCTATTACTTTGAAACTCACTGGAAACGGCTGTTGAAAATTTTCAAGAATACATGAATCAGTCATTTTTGTCATCATTAATTGGTGTTTTAGATATGATTATAAACTGTAGAGCAATGTCGGCTTTAGCCTCATTGTCAACTCCTTTGATAAATGTAATCGGCGGTTTTTTGTCAAATGATTGAATCATTGACCTAAGGTGTTGTTCTTCTTCGACCGCCAAGGGAGTCGCATCCGATGTATAAGCGACTCCTCTCCGCCGTCAAATATATCATGTAACGTGGGGAAGTAATTCATCAGCAAGTCTTCAAGATAGTTGATTCGGGAAGACAAATCAGCTACATGGGAATCTCGCCAAGTTTCGTTGATAGTGCCGGCTTTCATTATCCGGTTCTCAAGTTGTTGGTCATAGAATCCGCATTTTTCGTGAATCGTATCAATCAGATGCTGACGCTTATCAAGGCGCTTTAGCTCGGCAATGCGACTTTTGATACGATAAAATCTCTTACGCTTAGCGCGGTTCTGATGCTTTTCTCTATGATGAATCTGATGCCATACTTCCATAGGGAAGGCAATACCGTAAGGCATTTCCTCCTTGCTCTTAAGTTTGCGTTTTTTTTAGCTTGTTCCGTATATAAGGAAGATACAGTCGGCGTTTAAGTTTTTCAGCCTGTTCTCCGTATGATGTATAGTGTTCTTCAAGTGGAGTCCAACCTGTATGTCGGGTAAAGCCATAGAAAGTCATGCCCCACAGGATTGCACCGGCTAGTTCGGCATCGGTAAAAGGATTGTCGTCCGGCTTTACTACAGTTTTTCCTACTGTGTTTTTCCAAAAATCCCCTTCTACGTTATTCGCAAGTAGTGGCAATGAGTGTGGCTCAAACCATTCTTCCCTCGGGGTAACATCAAACGATACCTCTCCGCCTGCACCCTCAAATTCTGTCAGACAGATAGTATCAAACGCTTCCTTATAGCTTGCGACACTTTTTATCGAACGGCAGGTGCGATGTGTATTACGCAATGCATTGAGAACATTATCGAATCCTATGGAGAGGAACAATTCTTTTACTGTCATGTGTGTGATTTATTGGGTCGTGGTTGATTAGAGTTACTCTGCAAAGTTATACTCCTGTTGTATCGGATTTGGTGACAGAATCTGATTTTGTTCTCCGTGTGCTATCATAACGCCGACACTGCACAGGCTGCATCGTCATACATTTCTATATAGTTCATACATTTCCGAAATCCAGCCTTTCATCGTCTTGCGGAGTGATGCCGGACTTACAACCTCAATCATCGAACCGACTTGTAGGAGTTTCATCACGAAATCGTAAGTCGGAGCGAGAAACAGCTCAAAGTCGGCATATTCGCCGCAGTCCTCGATTTCGCGCTGGCTGGAATGTAATGGCAACGAGCGGAGATAATGTTTATGGTCTTCGTTTGCACGAATCACGATACGTTCGGGCTTTGTGCCGTCGCCTATGACGACTCCAAAATATGTGGCGAAGAACTCGGCTGCGTCAAAATCTTTCGGAAGCTTGAACGTTGCGTCGGTGGTTAGTGTTTCTTCCAGCCGGTCAAGGCCGTAGATTTTAATCTCGCCACGGTTGTTGCGACCGAGTACGTACCATCGGTTCTCAAACAGTTTGACGCAATATGGCTCGATTGTGAATGTATAGCTGTGCGATCGTTTGAAAGGGCGGTAGGAGATTTCTACAATGCGGTTCTCCTTCATCGCCTCAAGGATTGTGGTAAGATGGTCGCGGCCCGAAGGTATTTCATCAACAAGGATTCGTCCCTTTAGCGAGAGATTCTCTCCGATGATATTGCCGACAGCAAACGAGTCGAGCATCCATTTTTTTAGCTTGTCCTCGTCGATATTTTCCGGGTTGGCTATATAGTAGAGGTATCCGCCAACCTTCTGACAGTCGATCATAATTCCGAATTGCTCGTATATTTCATCACGCCAGCGATTGAATGTGGCACGGTGGAGCGGCCTACAGTCGCTCAGATCCTTGCAGCGTTCCCATTTGTCGGACAAATCTCTGTGAGAAATTTTCCCGGCGCGACGGATTGTGTCGATCAACCAGGTGTATTTTTGCAGTTGGTTCATATTTGTTTAATTTTTCTTTGTCATGGCAAAGCGCCAAGGGGGTTATTTATCGCAAAGATAATCAAAACCTGTCGCATTTAGCGATACATCTTCATTGGGCTGTATGAATTGAGGTCAGAATTTCCTCTTCATCGACCGATTTTTCAGTGAAAATATTAATATCATCATTATAGCAATAAGGATCTTGCCAAGATACAACTTCGCTGACCGTTAATTTGCCGTCATTACCGGGGATGATATAATATGTTTCATATTCATCGTAGTCGAGCTGCATATAAAGAGAAATAGCATTTGTGCCAAGAGTCATTTCTATTCCCAATATGGCAAACCATTCATCTTTTTCTTTGGCAAACTCCTCCAGTGAAGTATAGGATTTTACAATCACATTAGAAAGGAATGACGTTTGCGCATCATGGCATACCTTTCTTCCCTGGGCATATCTATCAAATTCATGATTTGTAAAATTTTTCGGGTTAATAATTGGGGTGAGTGCTCTCTTGCGTTTTTAGACGAGCTTCAGCCGGTTCTTCAGTGGGTGGTGGAAATTCAACCACAGAAGATATTGTCAGTTCATATCCTTCTAATGTCTTCATATTTTGTGGGTTTATGATTTATGTCGGAAAGTTAGACAACCGCTACGCAACCATTCTGCACATATAATGTCTGACTTTCCTTCGACAAAAGTAAAGCAGGCATGGCGCATTTTGCGATACAGGAATAAGAATATCGAAAATTTTGGATTGTATCACAAATTGAGACACTTGTCGGATATATTTGCATTGAAATTATGGAAGAGAAATATAGTAATGGAGTAGAATGGTGGTTTGCCGAGCTTGGTTCAGAAAGCGAAGTTGACAAGCGTATTGCGCTGTTTCTTGAACTTAACAGCCGGTTGCCTAAATTCGTTATCGGCTTTATTGAAATTTCCACAAATCTAAAATTGAAGAAATGAAGATTACAGTTTATCGCGGCAATGACCGGATTGGCGGATGCGTCACCGAGTATGAATCAAACGGCTGGAAACTGTTCGTTGATTGTGGCGAGCAGTTGTCAGGCGAGCCGGTGTTTAATAATGCTCTTGAAATAGACGGCCTGACCTGCGGAGATCTAAGCAAAAGCGCGTTGCTGATAACTCACTATCACGGCAATCATATTGGCAAAATTGCTGATTTAGCTCCCGAATTGCCTATATTTGTGGGCGGGATTTCCAATGAGATTGCACAGGAACTTTTGGATAATTTGAATCCGGGAAATGAGGAATCTCGTTCAATGGCTGAGCATCTTGGCTTTGTAAAGACTTTTGTCTCGGGCGAACAATTTTCTTTTGGTGAGTTCTGTATTATGCCGATTATTGTCGACCATTATGCTTTTGACGCATACGCATTTTGTATAGATGCAGAGAACCTGAAGGTGTTCCACACCGGGAATTTTTGCGTGCATGGTTTCAGAAGCGGCAAGCTGCCGCAGCTAATTGAAAAGTATGTAGGCAGGGTCGATTATGTGGTATGTGAGGCTACGAATGTCAATCGTCCTGCGGCAACCATAAAGTCGGAGCATGAACTTCAAAAAGAGTTCGACAGCGGGCATTGCGATATGGCAAGTCTTGACAGTCTTTTGGATATGTTGACGCCGAAAGCGATAATTTCGATACATACTGACAATCCACGCCATTTTGCCGACATGTTCTGCGAGAAATGGCCGGTGATTTTGCTTGAAGATGGTGAATCCTTTTCAGCTATCCGAGATCCGGGGTTCGACAGGACTACAGCCTTTGTTATTGCATTTCAGACTCCAGACAATTCTTATGAGGTCATCGATAATCCTGAAAACTTACAGTGGTGGACGGTCGATAAAAAATTTCTCGGTGAATTCTTGTGGTGGAATGACGCGGATTCTGCTCTGCATCACGTTGTGTATGCGCCAAAGCGGTTACTTGGCTATTCTATAGAATCGGATGAAGATATGGCTCCATTTCTGTATGTTGTTTATAATCCGGACTTCACAAAACACTCGGAATATACTGAAGGCGGACATAAGCCCGACGACGAAGGCAAACAGGCAGATTGCGGATATATCCCCGGCCAACGTGTCCTCGCCGTCATCGATGATGTGCTGCTTCCATGTGAAGTTATCGATCCGCTAACGGAGGATTTTCTGAGAAAAGACTTTAATCAGGATGGCTCGCGGAGTGAGGAAGATTTCCAAGAATATAAGTCCGATTTATGGGATTGGGACTGGGACGAAGTCGTGGTTCATCCACTTGTAAAAATCAAAACTGAGTTTGGCGAAATCGTTTCCGATACCACTGCAAAAAGAATCTTTATCTTCCCATATAAGGAATGAAAATTTTGCATCTCTCTGACACACATAACTGCCACCGTCGGCTCTGGGGATTTACCGGAAGCCGATGTGGTGGTACATTCGGGTGATTCCTGTATGGTTGGCACTGGATTTCCTCAACTGGTTCTGTGGCCTGCCATATCGCCACAAGGCTTTCATCGGAGGCAACCATGACGACTGTCTTTATAGAGCCAATATCGGCGGACTTGACGACAATGGCATTACCTGTGTAGTTCCGGCATTGAAATTGACGGAGTGAAATCTCGATTTTGACGATGATATCAATTACGGCTCAGAAGAAATACTTGCAAAAATCCATTGACCCATAAATACGTATATTTAGATATAAGTCTTAAGAAAATTAAGCACTCTCTCAAAACTTTGGAATACGAGAATGCCTTCATTTAGTTGATTGAATAAATCGCTTAATACATTATATTGTCGTTCTGATATTCTGTGTGCTATTTTAATATTTTTGATATGGATATACATTTTCTCAATTTTATCGCCTGTTGGGCTTACAAATCTGCACAAACCACTGAACGTATTAGAGCTTGGATAATACATTCTAATTTTTTGGATACATAAGATTCCACCAGACAACTCATAGAGAAAACATTTGCCTATACCTACATTTCTATGTTCTTTATAACTTGCTTTTGTTTTGTGAGTGTGGGGTAGACAGTTCTCTAATTCTTCGTTAGTTATATGAGCCTTATTAAGAGTTTCTATATCCATGATGAAACGTAATTGATAACCTGAAGTGACATTTCTTTCTTTTTGTGACCGTCCTTGGCAGTACACTTTCGCATTGAGTACACTTTTAGTACACTTCGGAAATAAGAAACCCCTTGAAAATCTGTCGATTATCAAGGGGTTGGGGTGCCCAGAACAGAACTACAGATATTGCTTTCTAATATTTTCAATTGCATTTTAATTGCATTGACTATTAGATAAATATAACAATCCATTTTTCATTTGAATTTCTTTCAGCGTAAGGAAAAGTAAGATTTTTGCACGTAAAATTGCACGTAAAATTTATTCGTTGTATCTTTGCAGTGTAAAACCTTTATACTCTCCCCAAAATGGCAACATTTAGATTTGAACTAGACCACAAGCCGACACGCAACAAGACCTACAACCTTTATCTGATGGTGACGGCTGCCGGTAAACGTACAAAGAAGAAGACCGGTATTCAGTTGAAACGCATTGACGACTTCAATCCTCAATGCAAGGGTTGCAATTGGATTCGTGCGAATGTTCCTGACGCTAAGGTTCTAAATGAACAATTACGCCTTATGCTCGCGCAAGCTAACGAGGCTTATCAGGAATTGGCATCAGATGGCGATGTCTCATCCGCCAAGGTTATAAAGAATCTGGATGCTGAATATGTGTCGCCGTCTTTTATGGCGTTTGCTAGTGAACGTGCGCAGATGATTTATGATAACGGTGGCTGGCGCAACTGGCGTAAGTATTGCGGGCTTATCAATAAACTTGACGCATTTCGCAAGAAACGCCGCATGGCTGATATAACTGTCGATGACATGACTGTTGACTTACTGACCCGCTTTGACAATTTTCTCCACAAGTGGGAGAATGAGCGTGAACCGGGGAAACTTCTTCATCCCAATACAATCGAGGTGCAGTTCAATATCCTGCGGACTCTTGTGCATAGGGCGATTGAGGTAGGGATAATGGAAGCGTCAAAGGATCCCTTCCTCGTATTCAAATACAAGGGTGTAAAGACAACGAAAGAAAAATTGAGCGATACCGAGATGGAGCGTATCATCGCGCTCGAATTGGAAGAAGGCTCCTTGATTTGGCACTGTAAGAATTATTTCCTGTTCAGCTACTATTGCGCCGGAATCCGCGCTGCTGACTTGATTCAACTCCGGTGGCGTAATGTCACTGAAAATGGTCGGTTGCACTACCAGATGGGCAAGAACCATAAAGACCGAGACCTTTTGCTTGTTGACCAAGCCTTGGATATACTTCGGTATTATCACAATGATGATGTCAAGCCGGATGATTATATCTTCCCGCTGCTTGACAATGATGCACCGTTTGCGAAATTTGTCACCCAAGCCGATAAGGACAGAATGAAGCCGGAGTTGCGCCACCAGCTTTACCAACAGATTTCAGCCAAGAATGCCCTCATCAATAAATATCTGAAAAAGATTGCGGAGAAGGCAGAAATCACAACAAATCTTACCATGCACATCAGCCGTCATGCTTTTGCCCACATCGCACAGGAAGCAGGTGCTGAAAGCTCCGCTATCAAGAATATCCTTGGTCATAGTAATCTCGCTACAACCGAACGATATATGGGAAGTTTCGACACCTCAAAAACAGACAACACCCTGCGAACTCTATTCAAAAAGAAATCTGCACCGAAACAAACAAGTCAAGAGGAAGTAGATGTTGCAATGACGAAAGAGGAGCAAGCCATCGAATTGCTAAAGGGTATGACCCCGGAACAAATAATGGCTGTAATTTCTGCAATCAACAAATAAAACGTGATTGTCCCACTGGCTTTGACAGGTTGTGTAAACCACGAATTATCACTAACTTTGCAATATAAATACAGTTAAATATGCCTCTGACAAAAGATGAAATAAGGTCGCTGTTGAGCGACATAGAGAATGAACGTGTTGAGCGCACGTTGTCCACCGACAACACCAAGAAGATGTCGGAGGCTATCTGCTCGTTTGCCAATGATATCCGCAACACGAAGAAACCGGGATATTTTCTTATTGGTGCTGATGATAATGGTGTTCTCGACGGGCAGACTTTCACCGATGAACAATTGCGTTCATACGCAGGACTCCGTAATTCCGGAACGCTTCTCCCTCCACCGGCGATGATGGTCTACAAAGAGACGTTTCCTGAAGGCGAGGTTGCGGTTATTGAGGTTCAGCCAAGCGTGGATACCCCGGTCAGATATAAAGGCGTAATTTGGATAAGAATTGGTGCGAGGAAGGCGGAAGCAAATTCTGAAGAAGAGCGAATACTTACCGAAAAGGGACAGGTACATAGTTCTTCTTTCGATGGTCGCCCGTGCCGCGAAGCCACTATTGAAAACATTGATGTCGAACTATTCAAGAATGAATATCTGCCTAAAGCAGTCTCTCCGGCAACATTAGCTAAGGATAAACGCACGCCTATCCAGCAGATGGCATCGTTGCGCCTTTTCGATACACGGTTTAATTGCCCGACTTACGCTGGGATACTTCTACTCGGATACGACCCTCAATACTTCATTCCCGGCGCATATATACAATATGTGAAATTTGCAGGAACCACACGTGCGACAAAGGTGCTGAAAGAAAACCGTTTCAAGGGTAATCTTATTTCGATGCTGAAGGAACTTGAATATTTCATCAAGTATTCCATAGAGAGTAAACGACCTGAGTTTGTAAGCGTATTGCGTGAGGAACCACGCATCAACTATCCATGGGAAGCTATCCGCGAGCTCGCTATGAATGCAGTGATGCACCGCGCCTATAACGGCAATAATTCCCCGATAAAATTCTACGAGTATAGCGACCGCATAGAGATAGACAATCCGGGCAATCTATATGGCAAAGTCAACTTGGAGAACTTCCCCAATGAAACCGACTATCGTAATCCCAACATAGCTGAGATAATGCTCAATCTTGGATATGTCAACCGTTTCGGCAGCGGCGTGAATACCGTCTCTACACTTCTCGAAGAAAACAAAAGCAATCCTGCAGAGTTCCTTCTCGGTGATTATACCACATTCAAAGTTGTTGTTCAGAACGCTGATGTCATAGAAAAAGGCACCGATGTCACAGTAAAAGCTCCGGCTGTTATACTTAATTCTACTGAAAGTGGCACCAATGTCACCAATAATGTCACCAATGGAATGAAGCGAAACAATAGCGGAACAACAGCGGAACAATCCGGAACAATGTGCGGAACAATGAGCGGAACAATCCGGAACAATGATGATTCGCTTGACAACATACAGGATTTAGTATTGAATCAGATTAGGAATGACAAACGAATAAGCATAAAACAATTGTCAAAAATGTTCAATAAAACCCGAGCTTCGATGTTCCGAATAATTGAAAAGCTTAAAGCCGACGGTAGACTTCGTAGAGTCGGATCTCTTAAATCCGGTACATGGGAAGTCATTGAATAAAATTATAAAATCATTCGTATGGAAGATTCCGTACTCTCAAAAGAATTGATAAAGGCGTTTCGTCCTATAGCGGAGATGAATAATGCCCGGTTTCGGCAAGTCAAAACAATGCTTGCCGGATTTATTGCTCTTCAGGAAAGAGATTTGAACTATATGGACGAGTATATGGATACTCTTTTTGATTTCATGGACCCGATGTCGGATACCGAGATGCTTATGCGTCAATATTATGATTATATCGCTACATTTGATCCAAAGGAAGCTAAAGAACGTCTTAACAGCCTGGAAAATGACATGGGCTATATGACAAAAATTGTTTATGCCGCAGGATTGGTGGCTCAAAAGCTGCACAATGGTCAGACGGATAAAGGAGGAAACGATTACTTTGAATCTCATCTCCTGAAAGTAGCATCATCCGGATACGATTGGAAAGAAAAAGTCGTAGGCTTTCTGCATGACGCTTCTGAGGATTGCAATGTGACCGTAGAAGATGTTATGAATTTGCTCGATAAAGAAATATCGAGACTCCTGAATAATCCAAAAGAAAATTGGTGGGAGGAAGACTGGTGGGAAGATTGGATGGAAGACATTGATAAATATCCATGCGAAACAACACACGTCATAACCAATGAAGAGCGCGATGAAATAAAAACGGCATTGACCCTTCTCAACCATCATACCGCATCATCAAGAGAAGAATACATCAACCGTATCTCAAGGAATTTTCTCGCTTTGAAAGTCAAGCTACAGGATTTAGAGAGTAATATGGATATAAGCCGAATTCAAAAGCCGACGGAGAAAGATTATGCCCGTATTGAACGCTACAAGAAAGAATATCATATACTGATGGAAGCGTTAAGAAATCGCTTAAACATTTGAGACGGCCGTTGACTTTTTGTTAACAATAGTTAATTGATAAAATATAACCCTCTGATTCTATGTGGCTTATGTGTGATTAGGGCAAATTCAGGCAAATATAGGCCTTGCAATCAAAGGATTTTCTTATGAATGAATCTGAGTATAACGAACTGGAAAAGTTGCGAATTGAGAATGCCCGACTTAGGGCATTGCTGGCGAAGCATGGAATTGTTGTAGAAGAATCAACTTCGTCAGCAGTATCAACGCTATCCTTGGAGGAGAAGGTCATGCTGTTTCGCAGTTTGTTTCAGGGTCGAGAGGATGTGTTCGCTCGGAGATGGTTTAGTTCCTCCTCAGGTAAAAGCGGCTATCAGCCGGTATGCGCTCGGGAATGAAATCGGGAGAATTGCGACAAGAAAAAGTATAAATGTGCGGAATGTCCCAACCGCGAATTCCAGCCGTTAGGCTACAATGATATTTACAGGCATCTTGAAGGGAAAGACCCAAATGGACGTGATGTTGTAGGAGTTTATGCAATTCTGCCGGATAATTCATGCTGTTTTCTTTGTTGTGACTTTGATGACAAGAGTTGCGAGCATGGGTATCAAGATGATGTAAGAGCATATGTGTCTGTCTGTCGCGACTGGGGCGTTCCGGCATATATCGAGCGATCTCGCTCCGGCAATGGCGCTCATGTCTGGATTCTGTTTGACGAACATATAAAAGCTCAGACGGCACGGCGATTGGGTAATGCAATTCTCACAGAGGCGATGGAGCGGGAGGGAAAATGTCTTTCAAATCATACGACCGGTTCTTTCCCAACCAAGACTATATGCCTACGGGCGGATTCGGCAACCTCGTTGCCTTGCCACTGCAAGGGAGAGCGCGTAAAGACGGTAACAGTGTGTTTGTGGATGATGACTTCATCCCCTTTACTGACCAATGGGCATATCTTCAAAGAATGACGAAGATGACAGCCGCAGAGGTCGAGAAGTTAGTGACGAGATATGACCGGGAGCCGCTTGGCGAACTGTCAAAGTCCAGCGAATCCGCACCATGGGAACGCCCGTTGCCAAAGCCTATGAATAAGGCTGATTTCCCTAAGAGCATCACCATTATACGCTCATCCGGCATTTATATTCCGACAAATGATTTGTCTGCCAAAGCTATAAATCATCTTAAGCGTCTGGCAGCGTTCAAGAACCCTGAATTTTATGCGAAACTCGGAATGCGACTGCCTGTCTATAATCTTCCACGCATAATATCATGCTCGGAGATAACTGACGAATATCTCATTCTGCCAAGAGGTTGTGAAGATTCCGCCATGGATTTCCTCAGAGAAAATAATGTGGACGTTGAGATTCAGGATAAGGCAAACCCGGGAATGCCTATTACGGTAGAGTTCAATGGACTGCTGTATCCTGAGCAAGAACAAGCGATTGTTGAACTTGCCCGGCATCGTTGTGGAACCCTGTATGCTACAACAGCCTTTGGCAAAACCGTTACCGCTGCCGCTATGATTGCACGGAAGGAGGTCAACACTCTGATATTGGTACATACCAAGGCATTGCTCGACCAATGGCGCGAACGTCTGTCGGAATACTTGATAACAGATTTTCAACCGGAGGAACAACCCAAAGGTCGTGGCCGGCGTAAGAAATTTCAACAATTCGGAGCATTATCATCTACTGAGAACACTCTCAATGGCAAAATTGACATCGCTCTACTACAATCGTGCATTAATGACAATGAGGTAAAACCGTTTGTGCGCGAGTATGGCGTGGTGATAGTCGATGAGTGCCATCATGCCCCGGCGGTCAACTTTGAGCGCGTTCTCCGTGAGGTGAACGCTCGTTATGTCTATGGACTTACCGCCACGCCAATACGCAAAGACGGCCACCAGCCGATCATCTTTATGCAATGCGGTGAAATCCGTTATACGTCCGATGCAAAAGCACGGTTGTCTAAACAATCATTCCGGAGACTTCTTATCCCGCGTTTTACTTCTCATCGCAATCTCAATGCCGATGACAGCAACTACGCTCAGATTCTCGATGAGCTAACCGAAAACGAATCGCGAAATAAGCTCATACTGGATGATGTCGCTGCCAACCTCGCCGAAGGACGCACTCCGATAATTTTGACTGCTCGAACGGCTCACGTTGATATCCTTACCGAACAATGTCGTAAGATCTGTCCGAATGTCATACGACTCGTAGGCAATGATTCAGCAAAAGCCAAGCGAGAGGTGATGTCTCGACTGAACGATATTCCGGCAAACGAACTATTGATTATTGTCGCCACCGGCAAATACGTCGGAGAAGGTTTCGACCTTCCGCGGCTCGACACTCTGATGCTTGCCCTCCCTGTGTCATGGAAAGGACTTATTACACAATACACCGGACGACTGCATCGCAACTATCCCGGTAAAAACGAAACCCGTATCTACGACTACATCGACCTGCGCGTTCCGGTCTGTGACTCGATGTATCGTAAGCGTCTTCAAGGTTACAAAGCGGTAGGCTATTCCATCGCTGTCGCTAACGAAGGGCTGTTTGCCGAACCTACAACTGAGACCATCTTCGATGCGTCGGATTTTGAAAAACCATTCCATGACGATCTTGTATCAGCGAAACAAAGTATCGTAATTTCGACAATGCGTTTGCGCTGGAATAAGACACCACGAATCATCGACCTGCTCGCCGCCACCACACTACGCGGTATAAGTGTCACAATCGCCATCTCTGAAACAGGCCATCGAGAAACCGAACTTCAGGCGATGGGCTTCAACATCATTCACCATCCGGAATGCAAGATGCAATGCGCCATCATAGACCAATGTATAGGGTGGTACGGCAGCGTCAACCTCATCGGTCGTTCTCTTGCTGACACCAATGTTATACGGATGGCCTCATCTGATTTGGCGAATGCCTTAATGGATGCTTTGAGGCTGTGAAACTATAAGAAAACATGGGGACTGCGACTTCGGAGCGGTCCCAAGCCCCGGCACGGCAAGGTCATTTGGGTCACCTGCGTTCCCCGAGCCCTTCGGGGTTCGTGGTAACGGCAGAGTTACCCGAAATCCAAACGGTAACTGTTTGGACACCTTGCTGTGCTCCAATGGGCACACTCTACAATAAGGAAACAGAATGGCTTGCCTCTGTGGCAGTCTGTCTGAAGACCGTGCGGATGTTGAGGACAAATATTTCGGATGGAACGATACCGGTTGGTGCTATATCTATTGTTTATAGCTATATACATGTACAACCTTATGCTATATCCGGCCAAAAATGTTTGGTAAGAATGACAAATTATCCCTTACTTTGCAACGTCAACGACACGAAACGCCTCCGACGGGAGGCTCCTAAGTCGGGTCAATAATACGAGAGGTCTCTTAATAATACTATGACACCCGACGGTGATTGACTGGTTGACTAATCAGTCAATCAACTGGATCCCCGTCAAGTCAGTATTGATTTTCAGCGCGATAGGCTCATGCCTATGCGTGGATGGTAAATGTTACCGCCCCTATGACCGTCAATTGTTGCCGCCCATGTGGTCCCACGGCAATTCAATCGACATTTCACCCAACTGATTATACACCTACCCAATCAATCGCCCACCCAATCATCTGACTGCGCAGTTGCGCGATTAACCGGTTGATTGGTTGAAGACCTGATTAGTCAGCACTTCAACCAATCAGTCAATCGCCTGTGCAACCGACTGATTGAGTGGTCAGGCAGTTGCATATTCAGTTGAGTGAGCGGTCAAGCGATTAGACAACTGAATTATCAACCGGATTCCATCTTCTTTGTAGATGGAGTCAGAACCCTCACGCCCTAATGCAAAGTACCTCGCAAAATATCAACCCATCAACTCTATTGTTCGTAGTGCCGGAAGAAGAATGGCGCAACCTCCATGCCACACTGGAACAAATCATCGACCTTATCACCCGGCGCAACGCCGACGACTCCAGCAGCGAATGGATAGAATCCGAAGCTGCTCGAAAGCTCCTCGGCATATCCCCCAAGACGTGGCAGAACTACCGCGACCAACGCCTCATCCCCTTCTCGCAGATAGGCCGCAAAATCTACGTCAACCGCACCGACCTCGACGCCTTCCTCCGCCAGCATCGCATCGGCGGCTAATTCATAACTTGCTGCCGGAGGGATGCACTTTTCGGAGTGTGTCCCTTCGCTGTATCTTATAGACAAATCAAAACACCAAAAACAAATGGCTTCGATAAAAGTAAAGTTCCGGCCCTCGACTGTCGCTGACCACGAGGGCACAATCTACTATCAGATTATCCACGAAAGGAAGGTGCGACAACTCCTTTCAGACTACAAAGTATTTCCGTCTGAGTGGGACGGGTCCCGCTCGATGGTTGTCACTACCCAGAGAAGTGAGCGCAAGGCGTTCATCCTCTCAATCCGTGAGCACATCCGTTGGGATGTTGAGCGATTGAACAAAATTGATAAGAAACTTGATGCTAACGGTCTGTCATACACTGCCGATGATGTAATCGACGAGTTCAACCGCTACGCCAACGAATACTCCCTGTTTAATTTCATGGAGAGTATCATCGTCAAACTCAAACAGAACGGCAAGGTCAGAACCTCCGAGACTTATAAGTCTGCGCTCAGCAGTTTCAAGAAGTTCAGACAGGACGAGGATATAATGCTCGACTGCCTCACTTCCGAGATAATGGAGGCTTACGAAGCATGGCATAAAAGTCGAGGCGTTGCACCCAACACCATATCTTTCTACACCCGCATACTCCGTGCTGTCTATAACCGTGCCGTCGAAGATGACATCATCGAAAATCGCAATCCGTTCAAGCACGTTTACACCGGCGTTGACAAGACGGTCAAACGATCGTTGCCATTGCCTGTTATCAAGAAAATCAAAGCATTGGACTTGTCTCTCAATCTATCACTCGACTATGCTCGCGATATGTTTCTGATGAGTTTCTATCTCCGTGGAATGAGTTTCATCGATATGGCTTTCTTGAAAAAGTCAGACCTTAAAAATGGGCACGTCACCTACCGTCGTCGCAAGACAGGACAGCAACTGATTATCGAATGGACAAAGGAAATGCAGATGATACTTGACAAGTACTCTGAGAACGCTACCGACTACTTGCTCCCCATCATCAAGAATCCTGGCACCAACGAGCGATGTATCTACCGTAACATGGGCTACAACATAAACCACAACTTGAAAAAGATAGCCAAGATGGTAGGAGTCCAGATTCCGCTGACCCTCTATGTCGCCCGCCACAGCTGGGCCTCAGCCGCTAAGGCCAAAGGCATTCCACTGAGCGTAATCAGCGAAGGCATGGGCCACGACTCGGAAGCAACCACTCAAATCTACCTCGCCAGCCTTGACACCTCTGTCGTTGACCGCGCCAATAGTATCATAATAAATTGTCTATGAAGATAAACTATTGAAGAGATGTGGATTGGTCAGGTCATTGAGTGATTTGCGTCCAGAATACGCATCGTCAATGGTGTCATGCAACAGTACATACGATGCATAAAAGCGAAAGTAATCCTATTTTATCAGAAAGTGAGGCGGAAGTATCCGTCAAAAAAATATCGTTTAGTAATTGCCTAATCTCGTCCCTGGACTCTGGAATAGTTAGGTGTAGGAATAAATCATTGTCTATTTTAGCCCCGATAAAATCACGCTTTAATGCGGCTATTGAAGAGTATTCTTTTTGACCGATATAAGTTGAGGCTTTTGAAAGTTCCCAAAAAGGAGATGATTGGAGATGAAAAAATGGATAAGAAAATTTACAGGAGAAAGGACTCGTTATCGGAACTTTGGTCTTCCAAATGTTATTGAACGTACGAATTAACTCATCTGACAATGGGATAAATGAATCTTTGATGCAGCCACGTTCGATTAGATCTATAATAGCAAGGAGCAAGATTGCCTTATGAGGAGCGGTCTTGTTCCTTTTTTTGTTCACAGTCATCTGTGTTATTGAATCTTTATATTCTGCGAGTCTTTTCATGTTTAGCAATCGTCCAAATCTCTTTGCAAGAGAGTCCTAATTTCTGCAAAATTACTCATTTTCTCTGAGATTTAGAGTGTAATTCACTGATTTCTTCATTGAAGCCTTCATTGAAGCCTTAAAAATATTTAGAGGAGTTTAGCAAATATGCCATAGAGTGTGGCATAATGTCTTGATTATAACCATCAATCTGGTCATCATTCTCTCTTGCAAAGAGAGAATGAGATAATAAAATAGACCAGTGACATTTTGAGCAGATATAGTTTTTCGGGACATGAATCCTTCCATTGCAAGTCTCTTTGGCTAAAGAAGGGATATGACTATCTTCTTGCTGGCAACCACTTCACGGACATTGATTCTGTAGCGAAGCTTGGTGTCGGCAAGAATATGGTTGCGTCCATTCGGTTTTGGCTTCGCGCATTTGGACTTAGCCAATCAGATGAACTTACAGACATAGCGGAGTTCCTTTTTGATACTGAGCATGGACGTGATCCCTATGCGGAGGACCTCAACACCCTTTGGGTTCTTCATTTCCTTCTAGTCGTGACAGGCATCGCCAGTATCTATAATCTTACGTTTGTCGAGTATCAGCGTGAGAAAAAGGAGTTCTCAAAAGATGAGCTACGCAATTTTATCAAACGCAAATGTTCTGTTCCTGAACAAAGGAACGTCTACAACGAAAACACCGTCAAAAAAGATATTGGTGTGCTCTTGAAAAATTATGTAGCCCCAAAAGATTTAAAGAATATTGAAGACTTCTCAGCATTATTAATCGGGCTCGGTCTAATTGTCAATAAAGATTCTGACGTATATTCTTATCGAGTGACTGAGCCTGAAGATATCGCACCTGATGTCGTTCTATTCGCCCTCCTTACATTGAGTGGAGGGGATAAAACGTTATCTTTTGATATACTCCAGAAGTTGTCTCTTGTGTTCTGTTTGCCAATAGTATCCCTCATAGAGATAATTCGTAAGATAGAGAAACTTTACCCCGGAATGGTTGTATTTTCTGATAATAGTGGCATTAAAAATGTCCAATTTATAGGAGAATTAAACAGATTTGATGTTCTGGATAATTACTACGATTCGTTATGAGCTATATTCCATCAGTAAATATAGAGCTAAATACAGCAGCGGATTTCCGATATATCATAACGGAAAATGCCCGAATGGTAGCAGGAAACATTGTAAATAGTTTCAATTCCGGCCACCATTCATTCTCCATTATCGGCACCTACGGCACTGGAAAATCCAGTTTCATACTTGCTTTGGAAGATGATTTAACATCCGGCGCAAATCGACTTATCAAAAGAAATGTTCTCGGCTCAACCTCCGGTTTTGAATTTCTGAATATAGTAGGCGACTATTCATCGCTAAGCACATTATTAGCATCCAAACTTGAAAGTCATAACAATAACGTAATTGATGCTCTTAATCAGTATTATCAATCAATCCGAAAACGCAACAAGTTTTTAATTATTGTCGTTGATGAGTTTGGTAAAGTGCTTGAGCATGCCGCTAATAACAACCCCGAAAAGGAGCTGTATTTCCTACAGAAACTTTCTGAATTTGTAAATGTGCCGAGTAGAAACATAATATTTATAACCACGCTACATCAGAACTTTGGAAGTTACGCTTATAAACTAAGTGAAACCCAAAGAAACGAATGGCAGAAAGTAAAGGGTCGTTTCCAGGAGATTGTCTTCGCTGAACCGGTAGAGCAACTTCTCTATCTAACGGCAAAGCAGCTAAGTGAACATAAGCGCATAACACGCTCGGAAGGAATCGGCCTAAATCTTCTATACGACCTTGGACAAAGAAGTAAAATTCTCAGTAATACGTTCAGTCTAAAAACGGCAGAACTACTCTATCCCCTTGACCCAATCTCCGCAGTGTGCCTAACTCTTGCAGTCCAGAAATATGGACAAAACGAGCGCTCCTTGTTTTCGTTCTTAACAGCTAAAGGAGAAGACTCCCTTAATGAGTTTAAGACTACTGCTTCATTGACATATAATATAGCCAAGGTATATGACTATCTGACCTATCACTTTTATTCGGCAATAAATGAAATGAATGCCGATTCAACCGGGTGGAGGTCGCTTACAGTAGCAATAGAGCGTATTGAAGGGTCTAATCAGGAGGCCAATGTCATAAAAGACTGTCTGAAGATTATAAAGACAATAGGTCTTATCAATATGTTCTTCAATGGCATTGTGTTGAATGATGATTTTCTTGTCACATACGGACAGAATGCCCTCGGTATTAATAATGTAGAGGCCACAATAAAAACGCTACTTTCTGAAAAGATAATCAGATTTGCATCATATAAGTCACAATACATATTATATGAAGGGACAAATCTCAATATTGAAAGTGAATTGTTTAAAGCAGCTTCTATCGTGCCGACTCCACAGCTTTCGGTAGAAGAAATATCTCCGTATATCAAGCAGAAGGCCGCAGTAGCGACCGCTTCATACTATAAAACAGGTACCCCTCGTTATTTTGAGTATCGCGTATCCAACGAGCCCACTATAGTGGAAGCCTCCGGCGATATCGATGGATTTGTACATCTGATTTTTCCACTCTCAGAAATCGAAGATGAGGTAAAAGAATTATCTGCCTCAAAGTCAGCTGGCGCCTCTATATATGGATATTTCAAGAATACCGAGGCTATTACAAAACATCTTCATGAAATCAAGAAGCTGCAATATGTGATTGACAATGTCGCTATAGATGACAAGATAGCACAGGCTGAACTCGAAAAACAGAAGGTCTATGAGACGCTACTATTAAACGAGGTAATAAATACCTCCCTTACTAATGGTATCGATAGCGTGGTATGGTATTTCAAGGGAGAGTCGGTCAAAATAAAATCTGTCAGAGATTTTAATAAACTTCTCTCATACGTTTGCGACGTTATTTACGACAAGACGCCTATTATTCGCAATGAGCTGTTCAACCGTCAGAAGTTGAGTTCGGCTATATCTCTGGCAAGGGTCAACTTGCTTGACGCAATGCTGAACAAATCTGATGTAGAAGCATTTGGGATAGAAGGATTTCCTCCAGAGAAAACTGTTTATTTCACACTTTTCAGAGAATCTGGAATACATCGCATTAATGAAAATGGAAACTGGATTCTTGGAGCACCGACACAACCGGAACTACAGACATTATGGACCGCTTCAAAGGAGTTTATCAATTCATCTGTTGATAAGCCCAGAAAGTTATCTGAACTCACTAAGATACTAAAGGCTGCTCCATATAAGTTGAAGCAGGGTGTGATTGATTTCTGGATTCCTATTTTTCTTTTCATCAATCAACAGGATTTCGCATTATACAATGGGAACACCTTTGTCCTAAATATTAATAAGGAAGTCTTTGAACTTATTCAGAAACGTATCAACGATTTCTCAATAAAGGCATTCAAGGTGGCCGGTGTAAAACTTGAGTTTTTCAAGCGTTATCGTCAGTTTCTTCATAAGGATGACAATGTAGAAGTGTCGTCAGATTCATTGCTTGAGACCGTTAAGCCGTTCTTCCATTTTTATAGAGGGCTTAATACATATGCAAAACGCACACGTAAATTCGACAATGCATATACTGCGAAATTCAGGGATGTATTGTCCAATGCTCAGGACCCTGCCAAAACCTTCTTTGAAGATTTACCGGCGGCACTTGGCTACAAAGATTTACATAGTGAGGAATTTACGTCTCAGTATCTGGACCTAATAAGGAATGCAGTCCGTGAACTTAACACCTGCTATGATAATTTCATAGACCGAATAGAGGACAAGATTGTATCTCATTTAGGCGTTCCAGATAACTATGAGGCGTACAAGGATATTTTAGAGAGTCGCTATGAGTCGATAGACCCAAGGATACTTACTCCTAAAACAAGGGCATTCCTTGACCGTATCATTGCTCCTTCGGAGACTAAGCGTGAGTTTATCGAAAAACTTGCCATCGTCATAACCGACAAACGGCTTGATGAGACCAAGGATAGTGATGAACCATTGTTGATTCACCAGATTCTTCATATGCTCAGCGAGTTGGAACGATATTCGGCTATTGCAGACGTTCAGAATCTAAATGATGACGCAGAAGCATTCAACTTCGAACTTGCATCCAATCTCGGTAAATTCTCCAAATCTCAAACATATCGTCTACCTAAAAATAAGGTTAAACAAGCTGATGAGATTATGATTAAAATCTCATCCATACTTTCGGATGATGATGAGTTCAACATTTGTGTTCTCCTGAAGCTTCTAAACGAAAAAGTGAAATGAGCGAGGTAAGACATGTACTTGGAATATCCGGGGGCAAAGACAGTGCAGCTCTCGCAATCTACATGAAGGGGAAGTATCCTAATCTTCATGTGGAATATTATAATACAGACACTGGTTGTGAATTGGCAGAAACCGACCTATTGATTAACCGTCTTGAGTCCTATCTCGGTGGTATTAAGCGGTTGAGAGCAGCTGAAGGTAGCCCTGAACCTACTCCATTTGAGCATTTTCTCAAAGCAAGCGGCATGTTTCTTCCATCACCGCAACAAAGATGGTGTACTCAGAAAATGAAACTTCAGGAGATGGAACGTTTCGTAGGAGACAGACCTACCATCTCCTATGTCGGCATTCGAGGTGACGAAGACCGAGAGGGTTATGTTTCGACAAAGCCTAACATTCAAGCGATTTTCCCATTTCGCAAGAATATATGGAGCATAGATGTAATCCATACTATCGTTCACAAGAATAATATAGTACGATTTACAGATATATACATGAGCATCGCCCCTGACGAGCTTAAATCAGAACTTTTGAAAATATTGGAGCATCCTCTGACCAAAGACTTTTTCTATGGAAAGAAAGCTAACGCTCTTATGGATTTGGATGTAAGACTCTTCAATAAAGCGGTATTTGAATTTCTCAAAGGTACAGATTATCCCGTTGGTAAATTGGATGAGTTCCCTCTGATAGACAATGATGATATACTTGTGAGAGATGATATCTTCAGAATCCTTGAAGACAGTGGTGTCGGTGTCCCGGCATATTACAACCCCATAGAATTTGAGGTGGATGGGAAGAAAGGCACATACAACCGTAGCCGTTCCGGGTGCTATTTCTGCTTTTTTCAGCAGAAGCTTGAATGGATATGGCTTTATGAACAGCATCCGGACCTTTTTGCCAAGGCTATGGAGTTTGAGAAGGACGGTTACACATGGAATCAAAACGAGAGTCTAGCCGAACTCATACGTCCGGAACGAGTGCGTCAGATTAAACTCGATGCAATAAAGAAACAGGAAGCCAAACGTCAGAAGGGTACTGGTAAACTGGCGGATATGTTTGGCGATTCCGATGATGATAATGACGCATTCTGCGCTAACTGCTTCATATAAGATATTATGCTGAAGACGGACGTTACATGGTCGGAAGATTTCCGATATAGAACTAAATCCGAGTGGGAACCAGCCGGTTTCTTCTCGGAAGCTCTATGTAATGCCACCTCTTTTGACTTAATGTTAGGTTTCTTTTCATCGGCTGCTATAAATGTACTTGCTTATGGATTTGCATCCTTCATTTACAATGGAGGCAAGATGCGAATGATCATTAATGACATATTAAGCTCAGACGATGTTGGAGCCATTACAATGGCACAAGAACCGACAGATTTGCCATATTTTAATCTCAACAATCTTGAGGAACTAAGCCTTACGCTCAACAAAAGAGACAAGCACTTCTTCGATTGCCTGGCATGGCTTATTCGCAATGAACGGATAGAAATAAAGATTGTCCGCATGGTCAATGGGAGTGGTATTGCTCACACTAAATGTGGTACATTCAGCGATGGCATTAACAAAATAGCATTTAATGGGTCGGTGAATTTTTCACTATCTGCCCTGATTCACAATAAGGAAGAATTGTCTGTCAATTGTGACTGGAATGGCCCTGCTGATATAGGCAGAATAAAAAGCATCCAACAGGACTTTGATCGTTCCTTCAATGGATTAGACCCAGATATTGAATTTGTAAAAGCTATTGACCTCCAAGGCTATACTTTAAGCAGAGACAAGGCTAAAAGTCTTGATGAACTGCTGAACGATGAACTTGATCTTATAGAGGATACAAAATCTCGTGATATTCCAGAAACGGTCAAAGCCGTTTTGGAAAAAACAAAGAAGAAAGTTAAGTCGGCTATCGAAAAAATGTCCGGGATTGAACGTGACAAGGACGCAGAACCTCGGTTCCCTTATTCCTCTGGTCCTCGTGAATATCAGCAGGAAGCATTTGAAAATTGGAAGAAAACACAGAAGGGACTGTTTGCCATGGCTACCGGTACTGGCAAGACATTGACTTCTCTAAATTGTCTTCTTGAAATATACAAACGAAAAGGTTACTATAAGGCTATTATCCTTGTTCCGACCCTTACACTTGTGGGACAGTGGGAACAGGAATGTAAGAAGTTTAATTTTGGCCACATCGTTAAGGTTTGTTCCAAAAACAAAAACTGGAAGCAAGACTTGGATGCCATTAAGCTTCAGGAGGATTTCAACTATTCAGATAAAGAGCCAAGTTATATACTGATTGCGACCTATGCTTCATTTGCAAGGGAAAATGTATTCAAAGATTTAATTTCATTATGTTCTAAAGCGAGCAAAAAATTACTGCTTATTGCTGACGAGGCTCATAATATGGGTTCACCACGCATTCTTAATAGATTGAGTGGCGTGAGATTTGTTCGTCGGATAGGACTATCCGCAACCCCGGAACGCCAATTCGATGAATCTGGGAATACCAAAATTCGCAAATTCTTTGGTTGTGAAGACATTGAAGGCTATACATTTGAATTTTCAATGCAAGAAGCTATCGACAAGGGTTACCTTTGCCGATATTATTACTATCCCCATCTTGTCAGACTCACAGACGAGGAAATGTCGGAGTATATGAAGATTTCTCTCCAATTGGCAAAGTTCTTTAATTACGACAACGAGTCCTTCCCCGGATCGGATGACATTCTTATGCGTCTGCTATTGAAACGCAAACGCATAGTGCACAAGGCACACAATAAGGAAACTATATTTGAAGACATTTTAAGGAAATGGTATTCTGAGAAAGGCTCTCTAAAATATACATTGGTCTATGTGCCTGAGGGAAGCCGACCAGACAATGGAGATGCGGATGTATACGATTCAATAGAATCTGTTCCTGAAGATGATTACTCGGACTCGCTGATTGATACCTATTCTGGTATCATCCAATCCATAAGTCCGATAACCACTGTTAAGAAATTTACGGCTAATACGAGCGACAGAAATCAAATTCTCGAAGACTTTGCAAACGGGAAGCTTGAGGTTCTTACGTCCATGAAATGTCTTGACGAAGGAGTGGATGTACCTCGCAGCGAACTGGCTATATTCTGTGCAAGCACTGGCAATCCTCGCCAGTTCATTCAAAGGCGTGGACGTATATTGCGTACACATAAGGATAAACACAGAGCTGTGATACACGATTTGGTTGTTGTTCCATATGTGTCATCCGTCTCAGAGAACTTTAAAATGGAGCGTAGCCTGCTGGCTTCTGAATTAAAACGAGTTCGGGACTTCGCACTAATGTCCGAAAATGCAGATTATGCGTATGAGGAATTACGCGATGTCCTTAGTTATTATGATTTATCACTTTTTTAATTATGGCATACATTTCAAACAACGATAAAATGCTTCAGGCTGTGCTCATGTACGAGCAACTGATGAAAGCCGGAAATTATACTTCGGCTGAAATCAGTACTATTTATGCGGCTCTTGATTCAGACAATCCGGTAATCAATGCTGTTGCGCAAATAATAAAGCGTAGTGGCGATGGAGCTACCGAGCGTGAACTTTGGAAAGAAATCAACGACTACCTTAAACGCAATATATGATAGTAAAAGAAATTCGCATAAAGAACTTCCGAAGCTATTACGGTGATAACAACCGTTTTGAGTTCTCGGATGGTCTTACCGTCATCATAGGAGACAATGGTGATGGAAAGACGACATTCTTTGAAGCTCTCGCTTGGCTTCTCAATACTTCAGTCGAGAAGGGAGCTGCCGAGAATATCTCTGAAATGAGAAAGTCAAAAATGGAGATTGGTGAAGTGGATGAGGTTTCAGTCTTTATGGAATTTGAGCATAACGGCCTCAAATCTGTAGAGAAATCATTCTCTTTTGAAAGACTTGAGAATGGAACATTCCGCATAGGCTCGTTGCAATACCGAGGCTACGAGACAAATGGTTTCGAACGCGAGGCAGTCAATGGCAAGTCTTTGATAGATCGTTGCTATGACGCTTTTATTCAACGTTTCAGTATGTTCAAGGGCGAATCTGAGCTCAACGTTTTTGATAGTCCTGCAGCTCTCAAGGAGCTGGTTGATAAATTCTCAGACATCAGAAAATTTGATCAACTGGTAGAGTTTACGCGTAACTTTGAGACGAAAGCCGAAAAAGCATATATGAGCGAAATGCGTTCGGATAAAAAGGTGGCTGAAAAATCACGTGATTTGGAGAGCAAAATCACACGACTTAGTGCAGACCTCACTATCACTCGCCAAGATATAGCAGACAAACGACAATCCGTGGAAACGTTTGGCAAGCGTCTTACTGAGCTGGAAGACAATCAGGAAGCATCTCAGCGATTCAAAGATTTACAATCGCGGCTTAAGACACAGGAAGAAAAACGAAACAAAATGATGGCTATTATCAGTGCTGTTAACTATAGTCATGCTCTTCTTGATAGGTATTGGATTCTTGCCCCTTTCACACCCATTCTCAAGGCTTTCCAAGAAAAGATTGCTGTTCTTAGCCGGGAAAAGCGCAAGCAAGACCGGGAGTTTGAAAGAACGAAAGCCATAGAAATCGGCAAACTCGAAGCTTTTAAGGAACTTCAAGGCGCACTTGTCAATGGAGCTACTGAGCTGCCTTGGTATCTTCCAAACCAAGAAACCATGGAGGATATGATTAACGATCATATCTGCAAAGTGTGTGGTCGTGAAGCTCCTGAAGGTTCCGAGGCCTTCGCTTTCATGGTTCGCAAGCTGGAGGAATACAAGCGACACACAGAAGCAAAGATTGCCCGGGATGCCTCTAAAAAGGAAATAGCGGATTCTACTCTCTTCCCTCATGAATACATTGAACGCCTTCACAATCTCAGCCAAAGTCTGAGCGGGACGCGCGAGGCTGAGGTTGCCGGTTATGCGCAGGACATCGCAGACCGACAGGAACTTGTCGCAGCCCGCAAAGCCGATCTTGCTAAAATAGAAGATAAAATCAACGACCTCAAGGAAGAGAAGACTCGACTTCTTATCAATGTAGGTAATCTTTCAGAAGCAGCTCTTGAGAAAGAATTTAATGACATAAAAGGGCTCTTTGACCAAAAAGAAAGGGCTACTCAACGTCTGGCTGTTCTCGAAACTCAATTGAGTTATCAAGAAAAGCAGATGGCAGAACTCAAGAAAGAGCTTAATGAGTTAGATCCCGAAAGCTCGCAGGTCAAGGTCATGAAAGAAGTACACCATGTACTTGAAGAAATCGCTAAAGCTTTTGCACAGGCCCAGAAAGATAATCTTAACCGTTTCCTGCAGGAGCTGGAGGCCAAGGCAAATGATTACCTCGTTTCCCTTAGCGCGGCTGACTTCCATGGGCAGGTACGTCTCATACATACCGCCAATGATTCAACAGAGATTAAACTCTATAGTTCCAATGGAACCGAAATAAAGAAACCTTCCGGCTCGCAGAAGACGGTTATGTACATCTCAGTCCTCTTTGCCATCTCGGATTTCACTCAGGAAAAACGAGACGAGGACTATCCTCTTATCTTTGATGCCGCCACTTCTTCTTTTGGAGACTCCAAAGAGGAGGACTTCTATAACGTAATTGATAAGATAAACAAGCAGTGTGTCATAGTGACCAAGGATTTCATTGAAAAAGGTCGTCTCAACGAAGCTGCGATTGACGGACTTACATGTACTGTTTATCGAATCAAGAAAGCTCCGAATTTTGATCCGGCCAACATGGCAACCATCCGAACTCTCATTGAAAAAATACGCTAATCATGGACTCGCTATATGATCTTTGGGCCAAACGCAGCCCTAAATGGGAAACCCGCTATCAAGATTCTGTAATCAGCGTATTCGCTGACTATGGAAAAGGGACAAATAGCATAACCGAAATCAAAGGTAAAACCTTTGGCGCGGGTTATGAAGTATATATTCTTGCCTTCTTTATTGGTCTTTATTCAGACCAATGCAAGCCTCTCGTAGATGATGCCTCCAAGATAAAAGACTTTGGTTGGGCTATCTCTAACTGGGGTACGCAGGAAAGTCGTCTCGGCCGCTTTTCTTATCCACTGCTTCGAGAATATATGTTTGCAGCCCTGATTGCGCGAACAGATGTAGACTTAATTGCGCTGGATAAAGGTGAGATAAAGCCAGCAAGGATAGTCGACCAGCTCATCGATAAAATGGAGCAATATGCCAACTTCGGTTTTGACTTTATAAAGGAGAAACTTGAAGACAATCCCAACTATTTCTTCAAAGACACTGCTTTCCTCCGGGTCTTCCTCTCATTCCTCCCGGACAATTATCCAGATTCATCGGATGAGGACGAAGATGAACTCGAAGAACTCTAAAATATCCGCCGCAGGTCAACTCCCGCGGCGGTTTTGCTTTGTCGAATAGAGTGTAATACCACTTGATGGTTGCAAAAGTTATATGTGTCAATTTGGCAGATATTGTGTGATAAATCTTTTGGCACGTTTTTTGCTTAACATATTGTACAAGCGACCGAATAGCTGAAGCATATCTTTAGGTAACAAATCTGCTACTCTCCAGCAGGCGCTCTTGCAAATTGGTGCAAGAGGATGACATTTCCAAATAAGCAAATGGAAGGAGCTATTATTGGAGCAACCTCTAAGAGGAAGCCGAGAATAGTCACCACATTGCTGACTTCGGATAATGTTGACCAAGTTGTAGTTCTGTTCATACTGAGTAGAATTATTGACAAAGTTAATGATATTATTCTAATATCATAGGGGTGAGACCCTCGTATGGTCTTGGGTTATCAATTGAATGCTACACGGGCTTCAGACCGTGGGAGACTCCGATTCGGTCGCTTCTTTTGTTTTTATTCCACATGAAAAAGCGAAAAGATTGGTTTAAACCTAAGAAATACCCACATATTGGTCTGCCACTGGAGCTAAAAGACCGTCACAAAGTTGAATGCTATGTCAGGAATCCTCAAAAGATTGCTCATCATTCCTTCTTGCCGTTAATACGACGGGAACAGGTTTCACATAGATATAGAGAACAGGATGGCGTAACGAAACGAATATCCAAACGCAGACCGATTTCTTACGCCGCTCATCTTGATGCTCAGATTTATTCCTACTATGGACATATTCTGGAGAAACGCTATGAGAATTATTTGAAAACTCATGGTTATGGGGAGTGTGTTATTGCCTACCGTTCATTATCCAGAGAAAATGGCAAAGGAAACAAATGCAATATTGATCTTGCCAAAGACGCTTTTGAACATATTTGTAAAGTTGGTAGCTTGAGCGACCAGATAGTAATTATTGCTGATATCAAATCATTTTTCGATAAGTTGAATCATAGAATGCTTAAAACTGCATGGAAAGAGGTAAGCGGTTTTTGCTCAATGCCAGAAGATGAATATGCGGTTTTTAAGCACGTTACTCGATTTACATTTGTGAAAGCCCAAGAATTGTTCAATATGTATCGCACCAAGATCTTGTGCCAGCAAAAGACTAAGATTGCAGAGCGAACTTTGGCAAGTATGAGGTTCTTCCGTGATAAAAATGCTATTGCATTCTGTGACAAAGATTCCATTGCAGATATTCGTAAATATGGCATGATACATAAAAACGAGTGTGATGTAGGAATTCCCCAAGGTTTGCCAATTAGTGCTGTTCTGGCAAATATCTATATGTGGCGTTTTGATAAGGCAATTTCGGATTATCTTAAATCAATCGCAGGTTATTATAGACGATATTCTGATGATATTATCATAGTTTGTGACGCCAACAGGCATGACGAAGTTTTGTCAATTCTTAAGAAATTAATTTCAAAAGAAGAGTTGACAATCTCAGAAGAGAAAACATCTGTTTTTTCGGTTAAAAAGGAAGATGGTCAATTAAAGGTAACAGATGATAGGACTAATAAAAATTCTGTTATTGAATATCTTGGTCTATCTTTTGATGGCAATGTCATACGATTGAAAAATAAGAGTATCTCACAATACTATCACAAGATGAAGCGGACAGTCAATGCTAAAACTCACTATGCTATCAATAAAACAGATAAAACAGGTGGAGTATTGTTCGTTCAACAATTACTGAAAAAATATACACCTATAGGTAGTAAACGGCATAATATTTTCCGAAGGAGTAGATTGGACCGGTCGCTTTTTATTAATACAAGAGTAAAGTCCTTTGGAAATTTCTGGACGTATGCTAAAAAAGCTGCAAGAATATGTAATTCGCCAGCTATTACACATCAACTCATAAGAAATAAGAGCATCCTTCGTGCTCGTATTCTAAAGGCAAAACGTATAATATCAGATGTAAGAGATAGAAAGAGACTGGCTGAGTTCCTTAAATATGGCAAGATATATCATTAAGCTATAAGCTTACTTCACAAGATTAATTTTGGTTAGGTAGGATAGTACCGAACTATTGGTATTTACAGACAACATATATATGGAATGAGTAGATGATGATCAAAAATGATTGGGAGCTGCGTGCAGACCTTTTGCACGTAATATGCACGTAAAAACAAAAAGAAGCGACTTAACTTTGTGATATTCACTTTGTTAAGTCGCTTTTATAGTGCCCAGAACAGGACTCGAACCTGCACGCCTCGCAGCACTCGCACCTGAAACGAGCGCGTCTACCATTCCGCCACCTGGGCTTTTGCGACTGCAAAGATACGCTTTGTTTTTGTATTTTCAAAATATTGTAGCAGTGTTTTTCGGCCGAAAATAAAAATATACCCAATGGTGATTGGGTATATGTCGATCGATTCACATCCTCATGTATTGCACTTAATAGGGTGTCAGTTTTTGTGAAACCACCATTTGAGCTTTTCCCACACGGTGGGCGGGTTGGCTTTCAGGTGAACGTTTACTCCCATGTCGTTTTTGTTGAGGAATATGATTGAGCTGTGGAGCACAATCGCTATTGTTTCTTCAAATTGCGAGAAGCCGTGCACGCGTTCAAGCGCTATTTTGTGAAATGGCGACATGGGGTCAAGACTCCCGATTACGATGTGTCCCTCCTCGTCAATCTCGACATTGTGATGCTCCGACGCGTAGTCGAAGAGCAGCCCTATGTCAAGATGTTCAATGCCCGGGGGCAATTTGGCGTATTTCTTATATAGTTCGTCGATAACCTGTTTTGTAATCATAATTTCAGTACATACAAAATTCTGAAAATTTTTTGCATTAATAGTTAATATGCACTTATGCTTTGGAGGGAAACGCGGTAAACCTAAAATTGGTTTAAATTGAAGCGTTTATTAACATTTATTATCTGAAGACAATAGGTGACAAACATTGGTTGGGTAAACAATGCGGCGGAAACGCATTTAAGCAATAACCGCCGCATTGATATTTAGAAGTTTGTTATGCAAGGAATCCGAGGAGCACACCTGCTGCCACGGCCGAACCGATAACACCTGCAACGTTGGGGCCCATGGCGTGCATGAGCAGGTAGTTGCTGGGGTCATATTCAAGACCAAGGTTGTTGGAGATTCGGGCCGACATCGGAACTGCCGATACGCCGGCGTTACCGATAAGCGGGTTGAGCTTCTTGCCCTTGGGCAATACAAGATTGAACAGCTTTACGAACAGTACGCCCGATGCCGATGCAATGATGAATGCCATGAATCCAAGTGCAAAGATGAAGATTGTGTCGAGTGTGAGGAATTCCGACGCCTGGGTCGATGCACCTACGGTCATACCGAGAAGTATTGTAACGATGTCGGTGAGGGCGTTGCTTGCTGTCTTGGCAAGACGGTTGGTGACACCGCACTCACGGAGCAGGTTACCGAAGAAGAGCATACCGAGCAACGGAATACCCGAAGGCACTACGAAGCAGGTGAGCAGAAGTCCTACGATGGGGAAGATGATCTTCTCGTTCTGCGACACGGCGCGTGCGGGCTTCATCTTTATCAATCGCTCGTGCTTGGTTGTGAGCAGTCGCATGATTGGCGGCTGGATGAGCGGTACCAAGGCCATGTAGGAGTAGGCCGATACTGCGATTGCACCCATCAAGTTGGGGGCGAGCTTTGATGAAAGGAATATGGCGGTGGGGCCGTCGGCACCTCCGATGATTGCGATTGCACCTGCCTGGTCGGGGGCGAATCCCAATGCGAGAGCCACCATGTAGGCTCCGAAGATACCAAACTGTGCGGCTGCGCCTACGAGCATGAGCTTAGGATTGGCGATGAGGGCCGAGAAGTCGGTCATCGCACCGATTCCGAGGAAGATTAGCGGGGGATACCATCCGGCGCTTACGCCGTTGTAAAGGATGTTGAGCACTGAGCCTTCTTCGTAGATGCCGATTTCAAGTCCGGCTTCGGCGTTGAAGGGGATATTACCTATAAGTATACCAAATCCGATGGGCACCAGAAGCATGGGCTCGAAGTTCTTCTTGATGGCAAGCCAGATGAAGAACAGACCCACGACAAGCATCACCAGGTGTTGCCAGGTGGCATTGGCGAAGCCTGTCAGCTCCCAGAACTGATGGAAGTTGATAGCCATGAATTCGTGGAAAGTCATAATCTTGAGATTCTAATTGGATTGTAAATTCGTGATATTTGTTCTCTTCGGTTATGCTTAATCCAGAGTGATGAGCACGGCTCCTTCAAGCACTGAGTCGCCGGCGCTTACATTGACCGATGCCACCTTTCCGTCGCGGCCTGCATGGATGGCGTTTTCCATCTTCATGGCCTCAAGCATGAGCACTGTGTCGGATGCCGAAACGGTGTCGCCCACCTTTACGTTGATCGACAGGATGGTTCCGGGCAGGGGAGCTTTTATCTGGAAGCCTCCGGCGCTTACATTGGGCTTGCTTACTACCTTTTCGCCTGTAGCTGTGCGCGGGGCAGCCGAGGGACGCGGAGCCGATACGATGCTTACGGGGCCCTGCTTCTTTTCAAGCTCTACTTTGTAGGGCATTCCGTTTACGAGAACCTCGGCCACGTTGTCGACGATGTCGCCAATCCCCACGTTGTAAGTGTTACCGTTGATTTTATATTTATATTCTTTCATTTTGTGGTAATTGTTAAAACGAGTATTTAATGTATACTTTAATTATAGTGGAGAATTAACGACGGGGAATCTCGCGGAGTCCGTAGATCTTGGAGCTCCACGGCGAGTAGCTCTTTCTCACCTTGTTTATGGTGAGGATTGTGCTTTCCTTGTCGTGGGTGTTGAGGTGTTCGTGCAGTGCCATTACGATTGCGGCGATTTCCTCGCCCGAGTCGTGGGCCGGACGCTCTTCCTTGGCCAGAGCCTTGGTTTCGAGTCCTTGCGAACGTGCCTTGTTGGTCTGCGATATACGTGCTCCTATGCGGCTTATGCCGTAGAAGCAGAGGCTAAGGAGCAACAGGGCGCTGAACACGATGCACATCGCCATGATCGACAGTCCGAATCCGTGTCCGTCGGTTTCGGCAAACATTTCCACCTTTGAGTTGGTGTCGATGATGATGTTGTTGCTGCTCGGGGTTATGTAGAGCAGGTCGCTGCCGTCGCGCACTTCCCATGCCTCGGCGCCACTGCCTGCGCCGTCGACTTTGCGGGCGTAGGTTGTGTTGGCTTCAAGTGAGGCGGGGATGGTTATCGAGTCGATGAGTGTCACTCCGTTGGCGTCGTATATACCTATCCAGTTGTCCTGTCCGGGCTCAAGCTCGAAGCTGAGGTGGAAGGTGCCCTTGTTGGGCTCTCCGTCGGCCCAGAACACTACATGCTGGCGGGGAGGTATCTCGGTGTTGACATCGCCCAGGGGCACGGGGTACATCTTGGGCTTGTCGGGATTGTTGGTAAGATACACACTCGATATCTCCATCGGTGCATAAGTCGAGTTAAACAGCTCTATCCATGCATGGTGAAGGCCGTAGTCGTCGACATAGTTGCTGTCGTTCTGCACCATCACCTCGTTGATGCGCAATCCGCGTCGCCCTTGGGCGTAGGATGCGGCACTCAGGGTGATGACTGCAACGAGCAATAATAATATTCTCTTTTTCATTGCGTGTCGTTTATAGAGGAATATTGCCGTGCTTCTTGGCGGGGTTGGTCACTTTCTTGGTGGCGAGCTGCTGAAGAGCGCGGATTACGCGGAAACGAGTGTTGCGGGGTTCGATTACATCGTCGATGTAGCCGTACTTTGCTGCATTGTAGGGGTTGCAGAAGAGCTTGTTGTATTCGGCTTCCTTCTCGGCGAGAACCTTTGCGGGATCGTCCGATTCCTTGGCTTCACGGGCATAGAGCACCTCTACTGCACCTGCACCGCCCATAACGGCGATTTCGGCGGTAGGCCATGCGTAGTTCATGTCGCCGCGGAGCTGCTTACAGCTCATCACGATGTGGCTTCCTCCGTAGCTCTTGCGCAGTGTCACGGTTACCTTGGGCACTGTGGCTTCGCCGTAAGCGTAGAGAAGCTTGGCTCCATGCAGGATTACGCCGTTGTACTCCTGGCCTGTACCGGGAAGGAATCCGGGAACATCGACGAGTGTTACCAACGGAATGTTGAATGCGTCGCAGAAGCGAACGAAGCGTGCGCCCTTGCGTGAGGCGTTGCTGTCAAGCACGCCGGCGAGATATTTGGGCTGGTTGGCTACGATACCTACCGACTGGCCGTTCATGCGGGCAAAACCTACGATGATGTTCTTGGCGTAGTCGCGCTGGATTTCGAGGAATTCGCCGTTGTCGATGATTGCGCCGATTACCTCATACATGTCGTAGGGCTTGGTTGCACTGTCGGGGATTATGTCGTTGAGTGAATCCTCAAGACGGTCGATGGGATCGGTGCACTCAACCAACGGGGGCTCTTCAAGGTTGTTCTGCGGGATGAAGCTGAAGAGCTTGCGGATGATTTTGAGAGCCTCTTCGCCGTCTTCGGCTGCAAAGTGTGCAACACCGCTCTTGCAGGCGTGAACATTGGCGCCGCCGAGAGCTTCCTGAGTTACATCTTCGCCGGTAACGGTCTTCACTACCTTGGGACCGGTGAGGAACATGTAGGAGATGCCCTTGGTCATGATGGTGAAGTCGGTGAGGGCTGGAGAGTAAACTGCACCGCCGGCGCAGGGACCGAGAATACCTGAAATCTGAGGTATTACACCCGATGCCATGATGTTGCGCTGGAAAATTTCGGCATATCCGGCAAGCGCGTTGATGCCTTCCTGGATACGTGCACCTCCCGAGTCATTAAGACCGATGACGGGAGCGCCCATCTTCATGGCCATGTCCATGATCTTGCATATCTTCAAGGCCATGGTTTCCGAGAGTGAGCCGCCGAATACGGTGAAGTCCTGTGCAAATACGTACACAAGACGGCCGTCGATTGTTCCGTAACCTGTCACCACGCCGTCGCCGAGGTAGCTTTTCTTCTCCTGGCCGAAGTTGGTGCAACGATGGCGAACAAACATATCGAGTTCCTCAAACGAACCTTCGTCGAGCAGCTGGGCAATGCGTTCACGTGCCGTGTACTTACCTTTATCGTGTTGTTTCTGGATGGCTTTTTCGCCGCCACCTAAACGAGCTTCGTTGCGTAATGCAATTAGCTCCTGAACTTTTTCGAGTTGATTGCTCATGTCTATTTCTTTCCTTTGGAAATGTTGTTATTTAGCCGGCATTGCGCCGACCTTGATTTTATTTGTTGGGGTCTTCGCAAAGCTCGATGAGCGCACCGCAGGTCGACTTCGGGTGGAGGAATGCGATGTTGAGGCCCTCAGCACCCTTGCGGGGAGCCTTGTCGATAAGGCGGCAGCCTTTTTCCTCAGCTTCGGCAAGAGCGTTGGCTACGCCGTCCTCCATAGCGAATGCTATGTGCTGGATGCCGCCGCGACCGCCGTTGTTGGCGATGAACTTGGATATTGCACTGTCGTCGCTTGTGCCTTCAAGAAGCTCGATTTTGGTTTGTCCTACTTTGAAGAAGGCTGTACGCACTTTCTGGTCGGCAACTTCCTCAATGGCAAAGCATTTAAGGCCAAGAATGTTCTCGTAGAAAGGTATAGCTTCGTCCAAGCTGGGAACGGCTATGCCCACGTGTTCGATGTGAGAAATGTTCATTTTGAAAATGTTTTAAATATGGTTCATTATATAAGTTAACTTGAAAAAAGCCGAGTCGACATCGCATAAAACGCTGAAACTACGGATTATTGTGCAAAATTAATAAATATTGTGGAACTTGCGATATTTTAGATGTATTATTTGTGCCGATTATTTTAACATGAAAAATGTGAATTTTTGGCAGATTCAGGAAATTGTGTCAGTAGGCGTGTCAGTGCCTTGAAAAGCTTTAACTTTTTGTCACATATTAAAATAGGTAATGCACCAACCTTTTTGGCACATCATTTGTTTTTCCTATGAATGTCGCGGAAATCCCACCTCGGGAAGTGTGACATGAAATTGTATTGAAATTTAAAAACAAACATAAAATTATAGAATTATGGGAAAGATTATTGGTATTGACTTGGGAACCACCAATTCCTGTGTAGCAGTACTTGAAGGAAATGACCCCGTTGTTATTCCTAACAGCGAAGGACGTAACACAACACCTTCCATCGTTGCATTCATTGCCGGTGGCGAGCGTAAGGTAGGTGACCCTGCAAAGCGTCAGGCAATCACCAACCCTGAAGGAACAATATACTCTATCAAGCGTTTCATGGGCGAGAAATTTGACGAAGTGTCTGAAGAAGTTAAGCGTGTGCCTTATGAAGTGGGCCGCGGCGACAACGGAACAGCACGTGTGCTTGTCGATGGACGTGAATACACTCCTCAGGAAATTTCGGCCATGATTCTTCAGAAGATGAAGAAGACTGCCGAGGATTATCTCGGACAGAGTGTCGACGAGGCTGTTATCACAGTGCCCGCCTACTTTAACGACTCTCAGCGTCAGGCTACCAAGGAAGCCGGTGAAATCGCCGGCCTTAAGGTGCGCCGTATCGTGAACGAGCCTACCGCAGCCGCACTTGCCTACGGTCTTGACAAGAGCAACAAGGATCAGAAGATTGCCGTGTTTGACCTCGGTGGCGGTACTTTCGATATCTCTATTCTTGAACTTGGCGACGGCGTGTTTGAGGTTAAGTCAACCAACGGTGATACCCACCTTGGCGGTGACGACTTCGACCATGTAATCATCGACTGGCTTGCCGATGACTTCCAGCAGGAGTACAATGTTGACCTCCGTAAGGATTCAATGGCTCTCCAGCGTCTTAAGGAAGCTGCCGAAAAGGCCAAGATCGAGCTTTCAAGCTCAACCACTACTGAAATCAACCTTCCTTATATAATGCCTGTCGACGGTGTTCCTCGTCACTTGGTAAAGACTCTTACCCGTGCAAAGTTTGAGCAGCTTGCCGACAAGCTCATCCAGGCAACTGTAAAGCCTTGTGAGCAGGCATTGAAGGATGCAGGCCTTTCGGCCAAGGACATTGATGAGGTAATCCTCGTCGGCGGTTCTACCCGTATACCTGCAATTCAGGAAATCGTTCAGAAGTTCTTCGGCAAGGCTCCTTCCAAGGGCGTAAACCCCGATGAGGTTGTTGCCGTAGGTGCTGCCATCCAGGGCGGTGTGCTTTCAGGCGATGTTAAGGATGTGCTTCTTCTTGATGTTGTGCCTCTGTCGGTTGGTATCGAAACCCTCGGTGGCGTGATGACCAAGCTTATCGAAGCCAACACTACCATTCCTACCCGTAAGAGCGAAACATTCTCAACTGCAGCCGACAACCAGCCTTCAGTTGAAATCCACGTTCTCCAGGGCGAGCGCCCCATGGCCAAGGATGACAAGACTCTTGGTAAGTTCCACCTTGACGGAATCGCTCCCGCACCCCGTGGCATACCTCAGATCGAAGTTACTTTTGAAATCGATGCCAACGGTATACTTAACGTTTCAGCCAAGGATAAGGCTACAGGCAAGGAGCAGAGCATACGTATCGAGGCTTCTTCGGGCTTGACCGATGCCGAAATCAAGCGTATGAAGGACGAGGCTGCAGCCAATGCCGCAGCCGATGAAGCTGAAAAGAAGCGTGTCGACACTCTTAACCAGGCCGATACAATTATCTTCCAGACCGAAAAGCAGCTCAACGAACTCGGCGATAAGATTCCTGCCGACAAGAAATCGGCAATCGAGTCAGCTCTACAGCGACTAAAGGATGCTCACAAGTCGCAGGATGTTGCCGCAATCGAATCGGCCATCAACGACATCCAGAAGGCATTCGGCGAAGCTCAGCAGGACATTCTCAATGCCCAGCAGCAGGCTCAGAACGCACAACCCGGTGCAGGCCAGCCCGGTGCAGGTCAGGCTCCCCATGCCGGCGGTGATGACCACGTAACCGATGTCGACTTCGAGGAAGTTAAATAAGCTCCCAAACCAACAATAAAAGAAGTAGGGTGCCGCTCAACGAGCAGCACCCTATTTCTTTTTACCTTTACCGAATGTTCATTAGTTTTGATCAAAAGTATTATTCCGAACAGGAAGAGTGACTTTTATATTTCAAAACTGAGGCGGTTCAGACTTTTTTCGTAAATTTGCGATAGGTTCAATTGCCTTTGGCTCCGCGAACCCACCTATGGCTGACATGCGTTATCGGCCTATGTGTGAGCTTTATAAAGGTTGGCGTTGAATAATAAAAGATTATAGATTATGTCGGAAGAGCAGATGAATAGTTATCGACTCACATCGATGGAAGAGCCTGGCGACGAACGCATGGCTCAGATTATGCGTGAGGTCGCCGAGGATGCACGCGAAAGCACTCGCCGGGCTGCCGAGCGTGTGGCTGCTGGTATCGAGTCTGCTACACACGAGGCTCGTGCAAGAGTTGAAGAAACTTTAAACAAGCTTCGCAATGGCAGCAAGTGAATTGCATTCCAATCTTGGCTGCACTCGGAATAGCAGAAACGAGTGCAGCTCTTCACTCGTTGGCACAAGAAGTGAACATCGTCCGGTACTGATTGTGATTGCCGGCCCTAATGGGTCGGGCAAAACTTCCGTGACTTCCAAAATTCTACATCATGATTGGCTGGAAGATTCTGAGTATATCAACCCGGACAATGTGGCTCGCGATGTGTTCGGCGACTGGAACAATCAGGAGTCTGTGCTGAAAGCCGCTAACTATTGCAATGAATGGCGTGAAAGGTGTCTTGCTGAACGCAAAAGTCATATCTTTGAAACCGTGATGTCGGCTACTGATAAGGTCGACTATATTCTTAGAGCGAAAGCCGCGGGATTTTTCATCCGTCTGTTTTTCGTTTCCACTGAATCTCCGACAATCAATGCAAAGCGCGTTGCTAACCGTGTGCTGAATGGTGGTCATGATGTGCCTATACCCAAAATCATATCTCGCTATGACAAGTCCATTGCCAACTGTATCGCGTTGGCACCTTACGTTGACCGATTATATGTCTATGACAACTCAATTGAGGATACAGAAGCACGGCTATTGTTCCGATTGAGTGACGGCGAGCTTGCGAAACGCTATGTAGAGGAGCTTCCCAACTGGGCTTCAACCATCTTCCCAATATAAAATTTATACCAACATTTCAGTCGTTAACGCGTCGGTTGTGGGGGATGGAGGGGATTATATTTTGTGCTGTGGGGAAGATGTTGTAATTTTACGAAAAACTGTGATGCACGATATGAAGGAGATTAAAGTCATAAAAGGCGACATAACCGCATTGGCGGTTGATGCGATAGTGAACGCTGCCAACAGGTCATTGCTCGGAGGCGGAGGTGTCGACGGTGCAATTCACCGTTCTGCCGGCCCTGAATTGTTGGCCGAATGTCGCACATTGAATGGTTGTGCAACCGGACAATGCAAAATCACCGATGCCTATCGTCTTCCCTGCAAGAAGGTTATCCACACAGTGGGTCCGGTGTGGAGCGGCGGTAAACGAAATGAGGACGAATTGTTGGCTTCATGCTATAATACGGCTCTTGACCTGGCGATGGAGAATGGGTTGCGCAGTGTTGCGTTTCCGTGTATCAGCACCGGGGTCTATCATTTCCCGCAGGAAAGGGCTGCGGCGATAGCAGTCGACACCGTGAAGTCGCATCCATACAATGGTGAGGTTGTCTTCTGCTGTTTCCTGGCTGAGGATTACGACCTCTACAACCGCATCCTATCTTAGGGGCTTCTTCTTGCGTGCCGTAATGGTACTGAAGTTTGATAGTGCCCAGTTGATCATGTCCCCGATTATGGGCATCAGGCTCCGCCCCACCGGCGTTAGCGAATATTCCACCCGGGGCGGTATCTCGGCATAAACCTTGCGGTTGATTAGGCCGTCGGCTTCAAGATTTTTCAATGTTTCGGTCAATACCTTGGGCGAAATGTCGGGCAGGGCTTTGCCAATGGCGTTGAACCGTGTGTCCTCATTTTCGGAAAGTATGCATAGTATCAACATGGCCCATTTGCCCGAAAATCGCGAGATGACATTGCGCACGGGACATTCATCTATTGATGCATATTTTTTTAGATTTTCTTGTAGTGGCAAACTGTTCATATTCAATTATCGTTACGTTGATGTAAGTGACTTGCTTTTGTGTAACCTATTGTTTTATAGGAATAAAGCTGCTAACTTTGCGCTATCGAAATGATAGTGAGTTTCGATTGCAAAGTTAATAAACAACATTAAAAGAAACAAAATCATGAACGAAATCAAGATTATTGAATCAGGTGAAAAATTTTCACATTCAACTGTAGGAAATCTGCACGGCTTCGAGGGGAAGCAGTTTGTCAAGGATGCTACCGGTGCTACCTCTTGTGAAATCTCATTCGGTACGCTTGCATCGGGCCAGTCGGTGCCATTTTTCCATAGTCATAGGGAAAATGAGGAGAATTACATTATACTTTCGGGAGCCGGGCGATTTCAAGTAGACGATGATGTGTTTGATATTGCTGAGGGGTCGGTGGTGCGTGTCGCTGTTAACTGTGACCGAAATCTTAAATGTACTTCCGATGTTCCCATGACCTACATCTGTATTCAGGCTAAGGAGGGTAGTCTTGGGGGATATACGATGACTGATGCTGAGATAACCGAGCGTGAGAGTCGGTTGTGATTACGAGCCTTTTTCATAGTTATTGTTTTTATGCAAATATAGCGCATCGAAAAGCCGGATTTCACCCCATAATGTCGCGAAGCGCGGATATGTGGGTGTGGTGTATGGTGTTGTGCAACCCGCAAGGGGTTGTGGGATGAGGGTCGCTACCTATCCACGGGTGGCGCTTCGCTTACCCGCGGTTAAGCACATGTAATGCCTTCGGCATAATACAGGGTTGCGGGGAGCGGTGTTTGAGGGAGTGTGGGTTATTGGGCAACTACGTAGCCCTCTTTTTTATATTATTACTGTCCGCTAAACCATAAAGCAGTGAGTCCAACTTTCTGATAAGTA